>ENA-UOOM01000016-UOOM01000016.1-fermentation-metagenome-genome-assembly--contig:-NODE-16-length-263340-cov-188.025820_pt1 | contig 263340 bp, 213 predicted proteins | sample MGYA00245781_ERZ724031 | MGnify/ENA primary metagenome ERZ724031 (study PRJEB28704, sample SAMN03018317) | fermentation metagenome | biome: anthropogenic terrestrial biome; feature: soil...
TTTGTTTGTTTGTTTGTTTGTTTGTTTGTTTGTTTGTTTGTTTGTTTGTTTGTTTCTAAATTCTTTTCAACTTCCTGAAAAATATATACCAAAATTAATATATATAATATTATTAAACTACGGATGTATTTCAAGAGATTTATTTCAACAAAGATATAAGTACGAATCCAATATTAGACCTGACTTTTCAGGTAAGCTTTCCTAAAAATGTCGATTTTTAACCTGCTAATGATATGATTGTTTATTTTAATTTATAGGTTGTATGGAGTCTGGTTATGGATAAAGAAGACAGTAAAAAATCAATCTGGGGTCGAGTTAAGTCTTTCTGGAACTCGGTACCAGAATTTCTAAAATTAATTGGTACCATACTGAGTATAGCCCTCGCTCTTAAAGCTCTTTTTCCTGCCGCTGTGCTGGAAATAAGTGATTTTGATGCAAGCCCGGAAATTATTGAGTCAGGAGGATCTTCAATTTTGAGTTGGAAAGTCTCCGGAGCTGACAATATTACAATAGAGCCAGGTATAGGAGCTGTAAGTTCAAATGGGTCAGTTTCTGTATCCCCTCCCGAAACTACAACTTATGAATTGACAGCTACTACAAAGGGAAAGGAAAGAGTAGCTTTGCGCACGGTTACGGTTAATGAAGGATCTCAAGAGCCTCTGCTCATTAACTCTTTTAGTGCAAATCCGGACTTTATCAAATCGGGAGAGAATTCAGTCCTGAACTGGCACGTTTCCGGGGTTTCAAATGTCACAATAGAACCTGGCATTGGAATTGTAGAACCTGCAGGAACATTGAAAGTGTCCCCTGCCAGCACTACAACATACAAACTCACAGCTTTAAACGGTGATAAAGAAGATGCAATTTACTGTACTGTAACTGTTGAGGAAAATTCTATATCTTCTGAAAATGTTTCCCCATCAAATCTGCCGTCTGAGGAAGAAAGCCTGACACCTCAGAAGAATCCTGTATCTCCTGAGAATGTTTCTCCATCAAATCTGCCATCTATCAGCTCTTTTAATGCGAAACCGGATGCTGTTGGGAAAGGCGAAAGTTCCAATTTAGTCTGGAATGTCTCTAAAGCTTCAAAAGTCTCAATAGAGCCTGGAATAGGAACTGTAGGTTTAACAGGCAACCAGCGCATATTCCCTGATGAAACCACGACTTATACCCTGACTGCTACAAATGATTTCGGAAGCGTAGATGCTACCAAAGTTGTATTTGTGAAGGAACCCTCCACACCTGCCACTCAGGAACCGGGTTCTACTTCTGGCTCTACTCCTTCTAATGCACCAATTTCAGTCCCAGAACAACTCTCACCTGCTGATGGAACCGAATTCGACAGTTCAATGTCCCGGATTGCACTGGAATGGAAAGCAGTTCCAGACGCAGCAAGTTATACGGTAGAAATTGATGAGTACGACACAGGTTCCGGTCTGTGGCTTTCAGAATCAGTTGGGTCTAGAATAAAGTCAGGTATAACCACAACCAGTTACTCTTATGAGTCCCAGGCTAAGATGCCTTGCCGCTGGCGTATATGGGCTGTTGGTCCTGATGGGCAGGAAAGTGAGAAAACCGGCTGGTGGGATTTCAGCTACAAAGTTGATTCCTCTCAGAATAATAAACAATAAAATATTTAATCTGCGAAGAAACTACTTATCCAGTAAAAAGGAAGATTTCCAACAAGGAGATTTCCAACAAAGAGGAACCCTGTCAGAGCTATGATTTACAGAAAACAAACTTCAGACCCTCCTGAATGGGACCCACCTGCCCCTTCAACAGTCTATATCAAAATTAAAAATCTCTCATATGAGACTTTCAAAGCAAGGTTGAATGAGGGGCTGGTTACCACCGAGCTCGAGCAGATACGATATCGGCTGGAAAGGCGAATTTACTGCTGTGGAGTCTGTTCCAAGCATGTTAACGGATATTGTATGATCACAAACCGAAAGGTTGAGCCAGGATGGATTTGCAAGTCCTTTGCACCAAAAAGAGAATTCATATATCTTGATACGAAGTCTGGTTTGGAAACATCTACAGATTTCAGGTACCTTTCTGAGATCGGGCTTCGGAAAAGTAATATCGAAGACGAAATTCAGGGTGGAAACAACCAGAAAAGCCTAGAAAACCGTTATGAAGAAGGCGTGGCTCTTTATAGGCAAGGCAGACTCAGGCTTGCACTTGAGATTTTTGACACGGTACTTTCCGAAAACCCACAGCATTTTCCAGCTTTCTTTCATAAAGGAAATACTCTACTAAAACTCAAACGCTACGAAGAAGCTCTTGAGACGCTTGAAAATGCCTCAAGAGTAAATTCAGATCATGCCGGGCTCTGGACCAATAAAGGATTTGCATTGGCAAAGCTTGAGTGCTTCAGGCAGGCACTTGAAGCTTTCGAGAGATCTATTTCTCTGAATCCTGTACAAAAGAATGCTTGGGAGGGAAAAGATGCCGCGCTTGCCCGTATTCATCAGTGTGAAAAGGAGCTGAGGGAATCCGAAAAACGTCTGAAAAAAAATCCTGAGGATGCAGACATCTGGTTTGAAAAAGGTAAACTACATTTAAGGCTTGGAGAGTTTGAGAAATCAAGAGCGGCTTTTGAAAAAGCCCTTGAGAAGAAACCCGAGAATGCTGAAGCCTGGCATCTCAGGGGAAAAGTACTTTTTGAGACTGGCTCTGAAAAAGAAGCCTTGCACACATTTGAAAAAGCAATCCGGCAGAAACCGGATTTTCCTGAAGCCTGGTTTGAAAAAGGCAGGGCTTTCCTGAGGCTTGGCAACCAAAAAGGAGCGGAAAATGCCTTTAAAATCGCAGCTGATCTATGGGAAAGCAAGGGATTCAAAATACAAGCTGAAAAAGCTCGTGAAAGGATCAAAAAGTCTGGCTTCGGAGAAATATGAATTTTCCGTGATTTTTGAATTAACAAGTATTATTCTCAATTATCTGTCTAGAAGCATCTGGTTTGCTTGTTTTCTATAAGTTCTTATTCCAAGCCCAACAAGCAAGTAAAGCATTGAAGTAATCATTCCATTTATTGGTGAAATAAAAATTTCTTTTCCTGCTGCAATACTGATAAAACCTGATATAACTAAGGGATTTATTAGCGAATCCTCTACCATATGTAATACGACACCTGGCCAGATTGATTTTGTTACCCTATAAAGCTCAATGAACATCACTGCCCAGCATATCATTGTTACAATAGATACAATAAAAAATATGGCTCGACTGACAGGTAACACTGTTTGGATATCTGTTTCGGGTAAAAAAACCAGATAATATGGAGCATGCCAGATTCCCCAAAGACTGCCAACTATAAGATATATCTTCCAATCAGTAAGGTTTAATTTGACGAGCTGTGAAGTTAGGTAACCATACAAAGGAACCCCATCAAAAATATCTATAATAAAATTAATTAACAGAGTACTGGAAAACAGCAAAATAAAAGGTCTGAGGTCGAGGGCTGATGAGTCAATCCATTTTGTTATTGCTCCGATTGTCAGAACGATTGCTGTTACAACAGGAAAAATCAAAGCAGCAATTAAGTACCATTTTATGTTTCCTTTGAAATTTGGTTTGAGACCGAGATCTTTCCAACTGCCCTTTGAAAATATAGTGATTGAAATTGCTGTCAACATAGGCAATACTAACCATATCCCCATACCAAGAGAATCACCTTTGGGTTGCTCAGGAAGGACAGAGTCTACAAGAATACCTATCCACCCACTGAGAATAACAAGAACAATAAATACAACAGTATTGCGAAGAATTTTTTTATTCATGTAAACCTGCGTTTGGGAGATGTTAATACTCTACACTACAAGATAGTTACAGTTGAAACTTAATTGTACTATCATCGTATAAATAAATTACCTGTGGTTATAGAAATTTGTCACAATTATTAATTAAAAGTGTCTATCTCTTTTTTATTATACCAATTACATTGATAAATATCGATTTTTTAAATAGTAATCTCAAAATGAATGATTTGTTTACTTGTAGATTTTTAGATGGTTTTATGGTTAAATATGTTTAGTCTTATTTAATCATGCTAAAAGTGATTATACACTATAAAGCGACTTAACGTGAATGTTTATACTCAAGACTGTAGTAGCTTTTTTGTAGTAGCTTTTCTACAATTTTTTTATTTAAATTATATCGACTTTTATAGTACAATCGTTCATTGAAGGTGCTGTAACGACAACTAACTTACTTATAAATATTAGAATGTCATACTATAACTATAGAAGAATATTTACTTTACCCATCAACTAAATTTTAAGATATTAGAGTCAAGATACGAGGTTCATTCCAGGGATTCACTCTATGAATAATATTAAAGTTGTAACTAGTTAAATAAGGAAGATTTTTACTTATTAATTAAAATGAGGAGTGTTTGTGCCAGAGTGGGGAAAAAGGAGGCCTCGGGACCTTGCGTAAGTGTAAAACGCTTAGTATTGTCTTTCTTAAAGAGGTCTGACATAATGAAATTTCACAGTTTTAAAAAATATGTGAAATATGGATTATTTTTCATATTTATGATTAGTTTGGTCGGCACTGCGCATGCAGATACAGGTCAACTTGTGCACTATAACTGGTCTAAAGATACTGGAGATACTATAGTTGACAATTCAGGACACGGGAACAATGGTATAAACAGCGGCAGTACAACCTTTACTCTGCCAACCGGACAAATAGCAAGGCATTTTAACGGACAAAATCAAATAACAATACCTAGCAATGAACAACTGGCATTTAATGATCCGCATATAACGTTTGGGGTATTTTTCCGCTACAATTCCAGCAATCCAGCTGGTAATACATACCTAGTTTCTAAAGGAAATACTGCATTCAGGATCAGCATTGACCATAAAAATTCAATGCTGACATATGAGATCTATGCAAATGGACAGGCTATTCATGCCAAAAGTGGAACTCGCATACAACCTAACAAAGATTATGAAGCTATTGTAACATATGACGGCTCTCATGCTCAATTATACATCAATGGAGTTGCTAACGGAGAAGGTGTAGATTACACATCTGTAGCTTTAGGTCCGAGTTATATTACCGAAAATTGGGCGATTGGGTCGTCTTCTGATTCTACTTACGGGTTAAACGGGACAATATATGCTTTTTATTTGTATAATAGAACATTAAACTCTTCCGAGATTTTAGATTTGTATGCTAATGACCTCCGTAGCATAAAAAATTTAAGACCAGGAGGCATTGCTTTATCCTGGGACGATTCAGCTCGGATTCGGTCTTGTTATAAATATTTACCAATTTTCCAGAAGTATAATGCTACGTGTACTATTAATCTGAATTACGTAATTGGCAGAAGTGAGACTGAAATTGAATTAAAAGAACTGGATGAACTGTATTTGACCGGGTGGGAAGTAGCTCTGCATGGGTACAATCACATAGATTCAGCTAAATTTCTAAAAAGTAATCCTGCCGAAGTTTGGTTAGATCAGGAAATCTTTCCGAACATTGTAGAAATTTCTCGTTATGGTTATCCAGTTTATACTTTTGCGTATCCTTATTCAAGTAGAAATGCGGCTACCGATGCAGCAGTAGCTCCATATTTCCGGACCCTCAGGACTAGAACTCCTAATATAGTAAATGGAAACATAAATGAAACGACACTGGCTTATTACAATTGGGATGATACTCAACTTCTTTACGGGGTTGAAATTGACGAACATGCACTTGATACCAGCCTTCCGTCTATATTACATGGAATTGATTATGCAATTAAAACAGGGAGCGTACTGGTATTATATGGGCATGGAATCACTCCAAATGTTACCGGACAATATCAAACATCAACCTCTCGACTGGAATCTATTCTAAATTATACCTATCAAAATGGCGGAGTGTTTTATCACATGGGTGACCTGGGAAATTCGTCCTGGGAGCAGGTCCCAAGGTTTTCTAAAGTGACTGCGAATTATACAGTTTCCAGGAACATTTTACTTGTCGGAGAAAGCGTTACATTTACGGATTGCAGTGTTAACCAGGCGACCGAACTGCTTGATTTTGGTGATGGCTCGCCTGCGAGCAGTACTGCAAATGTTATTCATACGTATACGACACCAGGCACTTATACAGCTAATTTAACAGTATCAAATGATGTTTCCACTGATTCCATGCTTAAAATAATTACTGTTATTCCGGCGACAGCTCCGGTTGCTAATTTCGCCAGTAACTGTATGACTGGATCTCGGCCGCTGAGCGTAGCTTTCACCGATACCTCAACCGGACTTCCAGCATCCTGGTCGTGGGATTTCGGGGACGGAAGCAAGTCAATAGCCCAGAACCCGGTACACGAATATTCAAATGACGGTGTTTATTCAGTCAAGTTAACCGTGACGAATAGCAAAGGATCAAATTCCACACAAAAAGTTAATTATATAACAGTCTCGACACGACCTCCGTCATCTAATTTCTATTCAAACGTAACAGATGGAGATATTCCTCTAACTGTTCAGTTCTATGATATAAGCACCGGGTCTCCGACTTCATGGAGATGGAACTTTGGAGATGGAACGAATTCGACTGAGCAGAACCCAATGCACACTTATTTCTCAGTAGGGACCTACGAAGTCAACCTGGTAGTGAGTAACGCCGAAGGTACCTCCTCAAAAACCGTTGCAATAACCGTACTGGGAAATAGTTCAAGTGACGGTAGCAGTAAGAACGGCGGCAGCGGTTCAGGTGGAGGAAGTCGGGGTGGGGGTGCAGGTGGCTCTCCTGAACCTGCAAAGAACGTGAAAGTAAAGGAACTTTCACAGACTTACATTAAAAACGAAAACCGTGTGAAGTTTGACTTTCCAAAGAATGCCACTGCGATTGTTTATTTAAGTTTTGATTCAAAAAAGACTACTGGAAAGACAACAACCATTGTCGAGATGCTAAAAGATAAATCTACACTTACGCCAGATGCGCCCGATGGCGAGGTCTATAACTATCTCAATATCTGGGTTGGAAACGGCGGCTATGGAACTGATAAGAGCATTGAAAACGCAGTCATTTGTTTCAAGGTAGAAAAGTACTGGGTTGAGGATAAAGGTATTGACCAGTCTTCAATATCCCTTATTCGATACAATGACGGGAAATGGAATAGACTTCCAACCACCTTAGACAGGAAAGATGACAAGTATCTGTATTATACAGCCGAAACTCCAGGCTTCTCTCCCTTTGCAATAACAGGCAAGACAATAACAAAAGAAAATGTGATTGAGTTACTGCCTGAACCTGATCCAGAAAATTCAGAAAATGAAACTCAAAATATAGCAGCAAATATTGGACAGACTCCTGAAAAGAAGGAAAAAGCCAAAGTTATACCTGGATTCGAAATGATCTACTGTGTCATTGGGCTGCTTGGAAGGTTGTTAAGTAAGAGCAGATAAAATAGAGCAGCAGATTGCAGGGCAGATTGCGAGACAAATCGCAAAGGCAAATTGCAGTTAGATGGTAGTGGTAACCGATCCCGCTGTCTAACTCCTTATTTTTTAAGTTTGTTTTTATACTCTCAAATCCTTTTTACGAGGACAAACAGATATTTGAGTGTTTAGTTAGCTTTTTTCTTATCGAAAAATAAAATACTGGATTCTTTGCAGGTTCGTCTCCAGACTAACTAAACGTTAGTTTTATATTGTAGAAACTTCAAGCTCAGACACACGCTAATTTATTTTTATTTGCTAACTCTGAGCCTTCAGCAGCTTCAAGAAAGTTTTTCTAGATATGTGGCTAACTTATTTCCTGATAGAGTGTTTTTTCGATATCATCCAACTCTTTAATTGGGCTTTTCTCTTCAATTCTCCTGTTTTAAATCAAGCTATCTATGAAAGCTCAGTTTTCAATAGCTGCTAACTAAAACCATGGTTTGCAGGTGTGTTCAGTCTTTAATTCTAATAAAAGGCAAAAAGCTGCTAGACCTAAATAGTCATCTTCTGGCAAACGTTTGAGTTGAATTCTTTTTTATATTATATTTTACATAATACTCAGTGGAGGGTGGGCAACTAATTGGGAAAGGCAATAGCTACCTGAATCCAGGGAGGTGAACTTATAAAAAGAAGTCCATGCGAGGTTGAAGAATTTATAACCGTCAGGAGGATAGGTTATCCTGCAGGCAGAGACGACTTTGTAAAGTTTGCTGAGGGTGAGCAGGCAAGCAGTGTGTTCTGGACCTTTTAAGTGGGATGCCTAAATAGAGTATAAACACTCCTGATTACGTTACCTTAGAAACGAACACATCAAACCACCAGAAACAAAGGAGTACTGATTTATTGAGCATGGGATTTAGAACAAATATAATCAGGTCCAGATGAGACCTAAAGAATGAGTTTATCCCATAAGGTAAGCTATCAATACTATACAGTCGGCGTAGCTGAGTACCCCTGGAGAGTGCATAGAGGTATGGTAGAGGTGGTAACAGAGTGTTCAGAGAAGGCTTTGTGTCAGGAAGTACTTGGATTGTCAGAAAGTGTACCGATACTGACTATGTCAGTAAGGAGACGAGATAACAGATAAAATACATAAATTGTGGGGGAAAATTATGCAAACCAGTCCAATTGAAGTTCAAAAAGCTCTGAAGGATATAGATTATCCTGTAAAAAAACAGGGTCTCATTGAGCACGCTAAAAAGCATAATGCCAGCACTGAGGTAATGCAGGTTCTTGAAAGTCTTCCAGATAAGGAATACAACAACGCTGCAGATGTTAGTAAGGAATTTTCTGGAAAGTAAAATCATAAAACAAGGGGGAAATTTATGAGAACAAGTATGGCTGACGTCGAACATTCACTGAAAGGTATCGATTTTCCTAAAAGCAAGAATGAAATTGTTAGTTATGCTCAGCAACACGGTGCAAACAACGAGATAGTTTCTGACTTGCAGTCACTTCCAGACAGAACATATAACAACGCTGCAGATGTCGCTCATGAATTTAGCGGAAAGCGTTTTAGCGGTGAGTCAAGATAAGGGAAAAGATAAGAGAATATCATAGATACGATAGGAACATAATATCAAGAAACTTATTAAAGTATAGACTAAATTGGAGTAAAGGGGGAAATTTATGAGAACAAGTATGGCTGACGTTGAACATTCACTGAAAGGTATTGATTTTCCTAAAAACAAGAGTGAAATTGTTAAGTATGCCCAGGATCATGGTGCAAGCCAGGAAATAGTTACTGACTTACAGGAAGAGCTTCAAGATAGGACATATACCAATGCTGCAGACGTAGCTCAGGAATTTAGCGGCAAGCGTCTTGGTGGAGAAAGATAAGGGACAGGCATATACAAAAGTTGTAGATCTTTACAAGGGTTTTAAAGGAGAAAAACAGGGCAAGGGGGAAAATTAATGCATACAAGTCCTATTGAAGTTCAAAAAGCTCTAAAAGATATGAATTATCCTGCAAAGAAGGAAGACCTCATTAAGCATGCTAAGAGTCGTAACGCTAGTGACAAAGTTATGCAGGACATTAATGAGCTTCCAGAAAAGGAGTATACAAATGCTGCAGATGTCAGCAAGGAGTTTAAAGGAGACTAAATTGGAGTCGAGGTAGAGAGGAAAATCGTGAAAACCAGTCCAATTGAAGTTCAGAAGTCTTTTCAGTAAGGCATTAAATGGGGAGTCGGTTAAAAGCTCCCCTTTGATCCAATAAAAAAGGAGGCAAATAAATCCTCCTTTCTTTCTCCAGAAATCAACAAATAATAGGGAATTTTCGGAAATCAACAAATAATAGGGAATTTTCGGACTACTTTTCAGATAATTCCATTAGTACTTTTTTTGATAGTTCCTAAGTGATACTTTTAATAATACTTTTTTCTAACAATTCCAATATGATTTTTTGGTGATAATTTTAATTATAACGTTTTTTTGAAAATTCTTCCTTTAAAAGCTTCTTCAGTATTACTTCTAGGAATCCAATTTTTAACTGAGGTCTAACGCGAAAAAGCTATAACAATGTAAAGAAACAACGCAACGAAAATTTAGTAGCCAATAAACACGAATTGCGGTGTATTAAACTCAAAAAGCAAAAAACTATTGAAGTTAAATAGGCTTAATGTAGTTAAAAATAAATACCTTCATACCAGATATTAATAATTCAATTAGTTCATCGAGATCCCCATACAAATAAGGTATTCAAATGAGGCTCTTTTTGAATTATTTGATAATTCTCTTTGTATAGACTTTAAAGGGAAATCACATAGGGGAAAATCGTAATGGAAAGAAAAGGTTCCCAGAGTAAGGAGAGGGGTTTCAGTAAAGAACGTGGTTATAGTAGAGGGCCGCAAACAATGTATAAAGCAAAATGCTCAGACTGTGGCGAAGAGACAGAGGTGCCTTTCAAACCGGATCCTGATAGACCGGTTTATTGCAGAGAGTGCTACGCAAAGCGCAAACCCAAAAGATACTGATATATTTAGTGTTAGCTTTTTAGTTTTACTTTTATTGATAATCTTCAATTGATTTGGTGAGGTTATTATTACCTCAACTTTTTCTCCTATCTTTCATGCCTTAAATATCTGAGCCTCAAACATCTGGAGTGCTTCCTCATTATTTTCCGGTTACATCTAAAAATCATTTCTATTTGAAAAGTTTTTATATCCAGATTTTAAACATAACATTCAATGAATTGCTCTTCAGTGAATTGCTCTTATACATAAGTTACTCATTTTTAGTGCCTCAGAACTCATAAGAAACGGAAATTGAGTGCCTCAAACATCTAATTATTTTAATACATATGTAGGTTAATTTATGGTTCAGAGTATACCCAAAAAGTCAAATAATGACTGAAATTCTCGACATACATTGAAAATAATTTAATATTTACAGAATCAAAGTCAATACTCTGGTGGAGTATTATGAGTTCATCAGTGCTACCGGAAAAACCTCAGAAATTTCAGGGAAGAACTTCTTTCCTGTATTTTTCAAATCCCAGCCTGTCAAAGAGATCTCCTAACCTTTCTCCGTCAAGGCCTTCTCTCCTGTAATACTCAAAGGTTTTTTCTAGAATCGAAAATAGCTGCCCCTCGTCAGCAAGCTCAAGAAGCTTTGTCCCGTGCCCAGGCTTCCTTCCCAGCTTACCTCCGACAAAGATTGTGCATCCGGTTTTTTCCGCCCTCAGCGCATCTTTCCTGCAGGCTGCTATACATAACCCGCAAAGGATGCACTTTTCCCTATCTATGCTGGCTTTATCATCGAGAACCTTTATTGCTTCCATTTTACATGCTTTTTCACAGCGCTTGCAGCCAACACAGTTTTCTGAGATAAGTTGTGGTTTTGTCGTACCCATTACTCCAAAATCGGTATCCTGGGGTTTTACGCAAGCCGATGGACAGCCAGTTACTGCAATCTTGAGTTTTTTGGGAACAGTTTCTCCTACATATTTTTCAGTTATCCTGTTTGCTATTTGCTGGCAGTCGATCAACCCAAACCTGCAAACCTCATTTCCCTGGCAGGCAACTACTGCTCTTACTCGCTTTCCAGACGAGCCTCTCAAAACTCCCTGCTTCTCAAGTTCAGAACTTGCTTCTTCAGCCTCTTCGAGTTTGACAAAAGGAATCTCAATTCCCTGCCTTGAAGTTATGTGGATATATCCATGTCCGTATTTCTCGGCAGCATCAGCAATTGCACGCAGCTTTTCTGCGTCAATCCTGCCACTAGTAGCTCTAACCCGCATTGAAACCATGTTTTCCTGCCTCTGAGGCAGAAATCCTTTACTTTTGAGTAAAGACTCATCTATTTTTTTCTCACTCATATAAGGTCACTTGTTGAAAAGGCATTATTATGGATGTATATAAAAATTGTTAATGATTCGATTTTCCTTATAGATTGCTATTTGTAATCCGAACCCGAAACGTGGAATTTCTATCCCTGTACCGACTGCTCGGAGAAATATCCTTTACCCGGGGCTACTATCCTGCACAAGATCGAATGTCATAAGGGAAACTGTTGAAGACGGAATGAAGTGTCAACAAAAAGAAAAATCTCTACTGTTTGCAGCCTAGAAAACAAAATCCAAGCTCTAGCTTGTGAAATTGAATTTTTATTATTAAAGTACCCATATCGAAACTGTCTCCTATATATGAGCCACTATCGTATAGAAAATAGTTCCCTATTGTATTTTTTACAGATACATTCTACAACTATATTACACTACACCTCAATGATTAAGAAACTGAATCGTTATATATGATAGGATGAAAAAACTGGGAGTAAACTGAATAACAGTTTTAAAGGTGATAAAGTATGTTTTGTAATCAATGTCAAGAAACTTTTAAGTCAATAGGTTGTACGAAAAATGGAGTGTGTGGCAAGAAAGGAGAAGTTGCAGATCTTCAGGACAGATTAATCTATGTTCTCAAAAGCATCTCTTTTTATAATCTTAAAGCAAGGGCTGCAGGTCTGAATGAAGAAGCAACAGATCGTTTTATTCTCGACGGCTTCTTTGCCACTCTTACTAACACTAATTTTGACAAGGAGGAAATTGAATCCTTTATAAAGAAAGGATTTGAGCTCAGAGACAACATTAAGGCAAAGCTTCCTTCGGGAATAATAGATGCCGAAAAAGACCTGCCTGCAGTGGCTACAGTTACCCCTGAAAACATAGGAAATTTGGATGTTGCTGTTCACTCAACTGCAGATGAAGATATCCGATCCCTTAGAGAACTTCTTACCTACGGGATGAAGGGAATGGCCGCTTATGCACACCATGCCTATATTCTGGGATATAAAGATGAAGCAAGCTTTGAGTTTATAGAAAAAGGACTGGTTGCAACAACAGACGACAGCTTAGGAGTGGAAGCTCTAATCGGTCTTGTCCTGGAGTGTGGACAGAAAGGTGTAGCTGTCCTCGCCCTGCTTGACAAAGCAAATACAGAAACATATGGAAACCCTGAACCAACAGTAGTTAACATAGGTGTAAGAGATAGGCCTGGAATACTTATCAGTGGGCACGACCTTCGAGATCTCGAACAGCTCCTTGAACAAGCGAAAGGCACAGGAATCGATGTTTATACCCACGGTGAGATGCTGCCTGCAAACTCTTATCCTGCCTTTAAGAAATATGACAATTTCGTAGGCAATTACGGAAATGCCTGGTGGAGACAGAACGAAGAGTTCGAAAAATTCAACGGCCCCATCCTGCTAACAACAAACTGCATAATCCCACCAAGGGAATCATACAGAAACAGGATCTACACTACAGGAGTCGTGGGTTTTGAAGGGCTTACCCACATATACGAAAAAGAAGATGGCACAAAGGACTTTAATCCCCTTATAGAACAGGCAAAAATGAGCAAGCCTCCCGAGCAACTGGAAAGTGGAACAATAGTTGGAGGTTTCGCACATGATGCAGCCCTTTCTGTTGCAGATAAGATCGTAGATGCCGTAAAAAGTGGAGCAATCAGCAGGTTCATAGTTATGGCAGGCTGTGACGGCAGACATAAGGAAAGAGCTTACTACACAGATTTTGCAAAAGCCCTGCCAAAAGACACAGTAATTCTGACAGCTGGCTGTGCCAAATACCGCTATAACAAACTGGATCTTGGAGATATAGGAGGAATCCCGAGAGTTCTCGACGCCGGGCAGTGCAACGACTGTTACTCGCTTGTAGTAATAGCTCAGAAACTTGCAGAGGCTTTCGGTCTCAAGGACATAAATGATCTCCCTGTTTCCTACAACATAGCATGGTATGAGCAAAAAGCCGTGCTTGTTCTGCTTGCTCTTTTGAGTCTTGGAGTAAAGAACATCACCCTAGGCCCAACACTTCCGGCTTGTGTATCTCCAAACGTTCTTAAAGTGCTGGTTGATAATTTCAATATCAGGCCAAACACAACCGTTGAAGCGGATATGAAAGTGCTTCTGAATCAAGCATGAGCTTCAGGAAGAAACTGGTGTTGCGTCAACAAACATTGATGCAACACTAGCATAATTTGTAAAAATATACAGGATAACATAAAATTATGGTTAAAAAGAGGGAACAATATGAAAGTTATTGAGATGAAGTCTTCACCTGAAAAACCAAATCCTCACAATGTAAGCGTTCGGACTCTTTATGATACAGAACATGCCCAAGCAGTACACATAGAACTCAAGCCAGGAGAAGCTTTAAAAAAGCATATCACTCCAACAGATGTCTTTTTCTATATTCTGGAGGGAAAAGGCGTAGTTGAGATTGGGGATGAACAACAGGAGGTCAGCAGGGATACGTTAATTGAAAGTCCTGCAAAAGTTCCTCATCGCCTTTTGAATCCTGGAGATGGAGTCTTTAGAGTACTTGTTGTTAAAGTCCCGAGGCAAACTGAATCCACACGTTTGCTGTAAGATTTAATCACACGAACAGGATAAATAAAACAATAGAGGAGAAATATGTCTACAGAAGAGAATAAAGCAATAGTCCGTCGATTCTTTGAGGAAGGGCCCTCTAAAGGAAATCTAAATATTGCCAATGAACTGCTATCATCTGATTTCACTCTTCATGTTCCTCTTCCTGTATCTTCAGGAATAAATGGAATAAAAGAAGTAATCACCTCATGCAGAGCAGCCTTCGAGCATCTTAATGTTACAATAGAAGATATGATTGCCGAAGGAGATAATGTGGCTGCTCGCTTCACAGCCCATGGTATACATAAAGGCGATTTTATGGGTCTGCCGATCACAGGAAAACCAATAACTATGACTGGTATAGAGATCTTCCGTATTAAAGATGGTAAGATTGTCGAGTTATGGGGTGAGGCTAACCTTCTCGGCCTGATGGAACAGTTAAGGAATTTGTCTTCACCTGGGAACCAGGATTAAACTCCGCCAGGCACACAGTATTCTGTTTGGGATTTAGTTCCTTGACCCTCACCTTGACAAAAAGGGATAAGTGAACCTATGAAAAAAATTAGAATAGGAATGTTTTCCTGGGAAAGTTTGTATTCCATACGTGTTGGGGGAATTGCCCCCCATGTATCCGAACTTTCAGAAGCTCTTGCAGCTGAGGGACACGAAGTTCACCTTTTTACACGGGGCCACGAAAATAATGATGAGATAATTACTGGCGTCCACTATCACAGAGTTACCTGTGATCAAATTGGGGGGATAGTGGAACAGATGAACCTGATGTGCGAAAATATGTACAATCGGTTCCTGAATGTAAGAGAGAAAGCAGGTGAATTTGACGTCTTGCATGGGCACGACTGGCATCCTGTAAATGTTCTCTGCAGAATAAAAGCCGAGTTCGGGCTGCCCTTTGTTCTGACTTTTCACAGCACTGAATGGGGACGTAATGGAAATCGTTATGGAGACTGGTGGGAGGCAAAGGAAATCTCGCATAGGGAATGGCTCGGAGGGTACGAATGCTCCGATGTGATCATTACTTCGACAATATTAAAAAAAGAAATTCAGCAAATTTACAAAATTCCCGATTACAAACTCTGGAAAATTCCTAACGGCATAAATGTGGGAAAGATTAAAAGAGAAGTCGATCCAGGGAATATAAAAAAGCATTATGGCATTCATCCGTGTCTTCCAGTTGTGCTTTTTACTGGAAGGATGGCATATCAGAAAGGGCCTGACCTGCTAATAGAAGCTGCGGCAAGGGTTCTGAAGAAAAAGAATGCACAGTTTGTACTCATAGGAGAAGGAGAAATGCGCGCCCATTGTGAGTATCAAGCTCATAAACTTGGGATCGGTAATTCCTGTAACTTTCTTGGGTATGCCCCGGATAATACTGTGATAGACTGGTTTAATGCCTGTGACCTTGTCTGCATTCCTAGTAGGAACGAGCCTTTCGGAATTGTCGTACTTGAAGCCTGGGATGCAAGTAAACCGATAGTCGCAAGTGATGCAGTCGCCCTTGTGGAAAACTTCAAAACAGGTATTATTGCTTATAAAGAACCCTCTTCTATTGCCTGGGGTCTAAATTATATCCTTGAAGGGCTTGGTCGTAACAGGATGGGAGAAAAAGGGAACGATCTTCTTAAACAGAAATACAACTGGAAAACCATAGCGGAAAAAACGTTGGAAGTATATGAGAAATTGGTTGAAAAGCACAAATCCAGTTTTTGAAACTCAAGAAGCTGATGTTTCTCTTAGAGCCCATCCAGAAAGTCAAAAATGAGTAAATGACTAAATGAACTCAGAAAATGTTTAAATAATTAAAAGGGGGGGGAAGTAGTTGATTCGACTGAAAAGGATTTATGAACAGCCATCAGACCAGGACGGATTCAGGGTACTTGTCGATAGGCTTTGGCCTAGGGGGCTTCGAAAAGATGAAGTCAGGATTGATCTGTGGTTAAAGGAGATAGCTCCTAGGGACGAGCTTAGAAAACTGTTTTCACATAATCCTGAGAAATGGGAAGAGTTCAGGAAATGCTATCTTGAAGAACTGGAGCTAAAAGAAGAGTATGTACAGAAACTCATAGATAAAGCGAAAGAAACTGACCTGACCCTACTCTACGCCGCAAAAAATGAAGATTTTAATAACGCCGTAGTTTTAAAGGAGTATCTGAACTCCAAATTAAAGAGACCATGATCGCGAAAAATTGGATAGTACAAAAAATGTGTATCGATCCCCCTATATTATCAATAAACCAAGGATAAACATAGATGAGCGCAGATCAGAATCCGTGCTTTACGTTTAAAAGTACACCCAAAAAGCCAAATAATGGCTGTATTTTCAGCCATACTTCTTGAAATTTAATCCTTAGTTGGCAAGTTATAGAAGAAGAAATCCAACGGGAAAAGTTAGATCGTATCTCCTCAAAAACCTTAGTTGCGGCAATTAAGATCTCTTCCCTTAGGTATTAATGAGCACGAATTGTTCAAATGAGCACGAATTGTTCAGAGGAATCTCCATCTTTTCTTTTATCTTTAGACATATAATTTACCTCAAATCAGTCAACCATAGCTTTGACTAAAGCATCTCGAACGTCCGAGTAAAACTGAATATCAATCTTAGTTGCCATATCATCAGATAGGTCGAAAAGCTGACGGCGACAAGAAACGGGCATAAGAAGGGCAGTTGCACCTTTTTCAACAGCAATTTCTGCAATAGTCACGGGATTATGAATAGGCTCAATGGAACCACCCAAAGCAATTTCGCCAACTATGATCAAACCACCACGAACACTCCTCCTTAATAATGAAGTACAGAGGGCAACTAAAGAGGGCATTCCGAGCTTTGCTCCAGACTTTGAGACATCAAAAGCTCGTAACTGGACTGTAAATTCATGATGGCGAGGATCTTTGTCTCCTACAAGTTGCATAAACCTAGAATAGAGATTCTGTTCAGCATAGTTCACACTCTCACGGAAAGCCTGTGGAACCGGTTTATTTAGAATTTTCACACCTGATCCAGGGCCTTCATTTACTTCGATACGGTATAGTCCAGGATGTTCGTCTATACTGCCAGGGCTAATGGCCCAAACCTGTCCGGGTTCCAAAGGATCTCCTCCGATGCTGTTTTCACTCTGAAGCTCAGGTGTAGAGACGAACTTTTCTATTCCATCTTCTCCCATAACATAGCTGAAATGGGTATTCCGAAACTCTGCTGCACCGATTCTCTTTTGTTGTTCCTTAACACGGCGTCTTGCTTCCATAGCAATCCGGACAGCCCATTCAAGTTCCTCCTCTGGAATTTCTGTGGTATCTCCGGGATAGAGCAGTTTCAAAAGCCCGCTAACAGTCTTGTTTACCGCGTTTGTATCCCGGCCGCTGAGCGCACCTCCGTAAAAAACACGGTTCTGGAGCAGAGAAACTCGGCTCTGATTGCGAAGCTGACTCCAGCACTCCGAAAGGAAATCACTGACTAGGCCAAAGTGATCAGTGAGTAATTCTTTGTTGATCTTGGGAACATCCCACCCTGGAAGATAAGCATGAATACGATCCATGAAAGCAGTGTCATCTCGGATTTCCGGAGGCATGGGGCCGAAGAGATGGCTAACACGTTGTTGATGCTCAACATCTACCTCAAAATTACCTACCAAGACCATGCTTCCATCGGCACGGATACTCTCTTTGCCCCGGCTGAACTCACCGGATTCCATGTATCCTTTCATGATATTGACACCATCCTTCTGATCGAAGCTGATGCCAGAAATTTCATCAAAGCAAACTACATCATACTGACAGACAAGTCCACGCTGACCGGTGGAGTTATTTACAAACATCCTTGCTACTGTAGCTTTTCCGCCGGAGATTAGATGAGCATAAGGTGAAATCTGCTGGAAGAGATGACTTTTTCCGGTACCGCGAGGCCCTAACTCCACAAGATTATAGTTGCGTTCTACGAAAGGCACCATCCTTAGAAGGAATGCGTTCTTTACTCTTTCAGAAAGAGTAGTTGGTTCGATGCCTATACTTCGAAGTAGAAAAGCCTTCCATTCTTCGGTAGTAAATTTTTTCCTGGCCTCTGCCATAACATTCAGTACATCTCTCTTAGATAGCTGGATCTCCCTAAGGCTTTCAATTCCAAAAGGTCGTCCCTTGCTTTCCTGGGCAATGGCTGCATCATAATTGAGAGAAATTTCAGCGTAGAACCCTCCAGTCAACATTCTTTCGTGCTCATTTACCAGTTCAGAGCTGATTCTAACATCTGTTAACTGAAGGCTAGGTAATGTTGCTACATAGGAGTCTGTTTTAGCATCAAGGCGGGCAGTAATGAGATCTATAATCTTCACTTCACCGTTTTCCCTTGCTCTGGATTTAAAAAGTTCTTCTTCTCCTGCCTTTACGGTGCGAGAATTTAACTGCCGCTGGACGATTTCAAGTCCTTCCTCTATCTCATCATTATCTATACTTGCGCAGTAACGTCCCAGAAGGAACTCTACAACGTAGGTAGGTACTGGAAATTGACGACTGAAAGTCCGAACAAGATCTTTCCTGACCAGATATCCATCAAGAGACGAGGCAGCCAGCCTGTCTATCTGATCCAATTCACTCATTCTTTACCTCCACCGATGACTGTATCAGTTTGGGCCACAAGCTGACCATTAGAATTAAGCAGAACGATAGTTGCACTGACCCCTTCCAATTCTTCATTTTCAACAACTACAGAAGCTGTTCCGTTATCTTTCAACGGGTTTACTTTCACAACCACACTGGAAAATGGATCTCCTGGTTGAGTGCGAATATCAAGTGATAAACCGGAGAATTCTCCATCAACAGCAATGGTACACCTCAGCCCCTTCCAAACTATATCCGTAAGTTCCACGGAAACAGCTGAAACCTTCGAGATTCCAGACGAAACGTTTAGTTCCAGTGTTAGGCACTCTTGGAGGCTCAAACCACCATGAGCATATTCCATACCATTACGGAAACAACTAATACCATCTGCTAACGCAAAATACTGATTTGTGTTCCAGTACCACGGATAGAGTCGCTCACTTGTATTGGCGCCGGGTTTAATAGAGGAACAGCGACCCCATTTGCTATCTGCCAACACACTTGATAAATCGGTTTTCGGCAATCCACCTGGCAATAGAAGCCATCCATGATCAGTGACTATATGGACACTCTTCCACCCAGCTTTAAGAAGACGAATTACCCTGTCCTGAATCTCGCTCAACGTGCTCTCAAGATGCTTGGAGAGTTTCCATCCCCTGTCATGACCGTCGTGGTCAATGTTGCCGAATTCACACCAGGCACGACCATTTACATTGCCACTCGATGAGCGTTCTAAAATCTCCCATCCTCCATCAATTAGCAACTTTTTCAGATGGTAACCACCTTTAAGGGACTGACCAGTTTCAGCAACAACGGGCTCAAAGTCAGTGCTGGAATCTTCACCTTTTATCTTATCTCTCACAGGGGTCACTGCAGGTTTACCCGTCGCTGTAATGCTGGGAAGAGCTGACCACACTGTTTTTTCTTCTACCTTATATTCTCTTGAAGCAAGCATTTCCACAAGCCTTTTAGCGGTATCAAATCGAAGTCCGTCTACAAACAGGACGCATTCTCCATCTTTGTACTGAAGTGTTTTGCAGATGGATGCACTACCACCCGGATACCCTGATTTTTCCACAATCTTCTGCAGGTATCTGGCGGATTCTTCAGCCCAAGTGATATAAATAGACTGAATTGCTTTTTTGATCGCCTCAAAGTCTTCTTCATTTTCCACACATGCAAGAGCCTTCATCACGGCATCGTCAGCTCTCCAACCGGCATTCGTGTAACCAGCCATGAGGTCATCAACGGAACCTGCAGCCAGAGCGGTAGTCGTGGTAGAGGCAAGAACAGAAAGGTGTTCCATAGCACGTGCAAGAGGAGCTTCACCCAACTCCGCCCATACCATACTGCGTCTTGACTTATGCTGGGTTTCAAGTTCTGTAAGCTTTTTACGGGCTTCATGAGATGGCATGCTCTCTAGAGCACTCAAATCTGTGCGAAGCTTATTCTCCTGGGTTTCATTCCACTGTGGCCAGCCATCAAATTTGCCTCCCCCTAGGTGCCATTGGATTGTCCCATTGGGTGGTTTGCATTTGCGTATTTGGGCAGGGATACTAGGATATCGTTTTGGAGCTTCTCGGTATCTATCCCAAACAGGATTCCAGGATCCTTCATGACAAGCCAGTTTTGTCGCTCCAACAATAACTCCATCTTTTTCCGGATCAAAAGAGAACTGAGACTTGCAAAGTTCCACGAAAGCTTTCCATTCGTTTTCGTCATGTTCAGCACGGAAGGTATCCCCATGATCAAGCCATTGAAGCAAGTCACGGACAGGGTCGCCCCCAGTAAGTAGAGTATTAAAGTAGTCCTTGTCTAGCCGTTTACCTTTGAGGAGCTCTATCTCTTCATCCAGCAGAGGGCAAAGAGCCATTTGCATGGCATTCTTGGTGTCGTTGTCCAGAGCGACATCCAGGCCCATGCCCCCCTGGTCAGATTTGAGGAAAGCGAGGATAGTCCAATCCTTGGCATTGACCTGCGACCAGATCACTCCAAGGTACTGGAGTGAAACCAGAGGCTTTAGCTGGTCAGGACAGCTTTCCACAGCCCGTAAGTCCTGGCGGCTGAAGCCCGGAAGGTAGAAAATAGGTGTCCTGTCACTCGGCAGATCAACATCATCAACTTTACCTGCAACTACACAGCGCAGCCAGATCGCCGGCCCTGATCGTTTTTCTGGATCGTAGTCACCAAGGACAAAGAGCTCAGGCAGCTCATTCTGCAGGTTAGAAATTACAGCCTCCCATTGCCTGTCGCTGTCCGGCCATAAAATGCAGGCAGGAGCTACCTGCACATCCGAATTGTAAACTGCAGCCTGACGAATTTTTTTGATAAAATGTTCTATGAAACGCATTTATTCCTTCTCCTTCAGGGCAAAAAGGTTTAGCGTCTCTTCAACGAGCCTGGAAGTTCTTGAATCGATGCTTTCGATGTTCCATTTGTCAGTTTTCACGAGATCTTCATTCAGATAGAGGCTGTTTAGGTATCCAATATAGCGCCCTTGTTTATCTTTCCTGTCTCTTTTTTCTTCAAAACTTTTGTTCCCTAGATTGCTATTATACCCTGAAATGGTCAGATTTCCGAGACGATCGACATATTTTGCCTGCAACTCTTTAGCTCTTATTTTATTCCCCTCAGCAATCATATCTATCCACGGCTGAGGAATGTTTTCACCTTGGGGGAATATGTGTTCTATAGTCCAAACGTATCTTTTTCCTTCCATTGCCCAAAGATCCACCATGCTCTCTCGTGTCTTGGCTTTTTCTTCCAATGCGCAAAGGATGAAACGAACAGCTTCGGAGTTTTCTGAATAAACCGGCCCTTCAAGAAGTCTACGAAATACCTCATCATTAGCGGAAACAGCTACAAGCTCCTTTTCAACTATCCTAACAATTTCATCGCCTTTCAGCCCATCTATTTTGTTAATAAGATTCATGAAGAGGCGGGTTAGATCTCTTGTAGGAGGAGTGTCTGTAAGGTTCCTTCTCACAAAGAAACGGACAAGCAATTGGATAATTTTGTTTAGGTGCATTTCGTCAAGAAGGTAGCGTTCCTTTTTGAGCAAAACGAATAAAAGAAATAGATACGAAGGAGCACCCTGGATGCGTTCAAGGTCTTTTAATGGCCTGGAAAGAGAAGCATACAATTCTTCCTGTTTTGGATTAAGTATAAAAGAATAACATTTACCAGCCTGCAGAATCTCTTCAAAAAAGCCGTTTGCATCATTCACGATTAGTTTTTCATAAATCTTAATGAGGTTTGAACGTGTAGCTACTGAAGCATTCTGGACATCTTTGATAATTGGCTTGAATTCGTTATTGAATGCATTGTAGTACTGTCTGAAAAACCGTTCCTGAACTGTATAATCGTCTCCCAGGTAATTCAAAAGATAGTTCCAGTTATTGAAATGCTGGTCAATGTGTCCAGGATCTATCTGCTCCAATTTAGCTAATAACTTATTTTTAATGAGATCAATAGGTGTTAGTGGCACACCTCTGTTATTCAACGATTCAAACAGTATATAAGCGTCCGAGTGACTTTCTACTTCAATTTTTACCAATGTTGCCAGACTTACTCTTTCCCCAAATCCCATAATAGCTGCCAGTTCTTCCTCTGAGTGGCCAGCGAGAGCATTTATTCTCTCCTGGAAATACCGATAAGCCTTGAAGATCCTCCGGTTTCCAGCATTGGGAGGAATATTAAAGGATTTGACGACTCCAGCTTCATTTAGAACAGAAAGATAATCCTCTTTGTTATGGTTCTGAACCTGAGGCATCACACGTATCTGGTCTGCGTCCTTCTTGAGAACCAGCTTTCTTTTTAGATTGAGTAAGTCTGTTTGTTGATCCTCAGTAAGCAGATCCTTATGTGACTTCAGGCATGAGTAAATGGCAGCAAAAAGCAACGACAGAGTAGTCATCCGCTGCTGACCGTCCACTACTTCAAGCTGCTGAACTGAGAGAGCGTCAGTACTTTGATTGATACAAATGATGGAACCGAGGAAGTAACCATTGTCATTTTCAAGGATGTCATCAAAGAGTTTTTCCCATTCCCATTTCCCCCATGTATATTCCCGCTGGTACCGAGGAACGGTATATACAACATTAGCTTCAATATCGAAAAGTTGAGAAATAGGGTAATTATTTACGGATTTAATCATTTTGCAGCCACCCTTGCCTCCTTCTTTTGTTTCAGGCTCAGATTGTGATCATTGATGCGGTCACCTTTTTTGCCTCCATATTCAAGACCAAGGTTATACCAAGGAGCTGATCCAACATCTGTTCCCCTATCCTTGTTCCAGTTGATATTAGGCTTGTCCCGGAGAACACCTGCACCTTTCTTGCTCACATCAGGTACACTCATGAATGGTCGGATGTTGAGACGTACTCCATCATTGAGGTCGGGATCCCAACCAACAGGCTGCTTTTCAATGGGTTTCCAGCGGACAAAAATATCGTAAGGAGCTTCACCCTCAAGGATAAGTTCAAGTTTTTTCTTCAGGCTCTCAGCTGCATCAAGCTTTTCCTGTGAACCATCAACACCATTTGCTTTATCCTGCTTCTGGCGGCTGATCCAATCTCCTAAATAAGTGTAAATCAGTGTCTCAAGCAGCTTTTTATCCAATTTATGATAGTTAACTAAAGCTGCAAAACCGTCTCTCAGGCCGTCCCATATATGCCAAATAAATGGCCGATGTTGGAAAATCTTGCAATGTTGAGTAAAGAATTTCTCACGCAGCCAGGTTTCCAATGGTTTACCCGCATGATCTGCTTGTTTTAGCAATTCTGAGAGCTTGTCATTGTTCCATGAATCACCATATGCAGCAGCCAGTAGGTTAAGGAGCTGATCGGCTGCAGAGGCTTCTCCCCTAACTGGAGGTATGCAAACGATGCCATCTTCATCAGCATAGGAAATCAACTCGTCGCATTTTTTCACCCAATCTCGCGCTTCATCGGAGAGTTCCATCTCAGGGTCTTGCTCAGCGGGCCATCGATAGCCAAGTAGACGGGCCACAGCAACTTGTAAGGATTCGTCACTTTTTTTTGGATGCCCGTGGAAAATCCATTGGGTCGGATCTTCAGAATAAGGTTTAGGCAAGCCTTCAGGGTATTTTTCAGTAGCGTCTTTAATCCAATATTCAAGGTCAAAGGGAACTTTAACAAGGGTAGCGTTTGTGACATTTAACTTCTGATCAATTGAACGAATACTCTCACTGTACTCCTTAGAAGAGCAAAAGCACCAAATTGGCAATAAATAAGATTGATCTATCGGTAAGATAACAGCACAGTTGGTATCAAACTTCTCCCCAGAATAAATAGCACATGGAAGCGAGCCAATTTGCTTAATCAATACACCGTACTTACCCCATGCCTCTTTTCCTCTTAAATATGCAGTTCCATTATTTAGCGCAGCTCTAAAATCATCATTCATCCACAACAGAAGACTTTTACCACCATAGTATGCAATAGATGAAATTGTACTCTGCCAAAAGTGCCATTCATCTGAAATCTTATTTAGCTCCCAAAAATTTCGACCATAATGAGGTAAATCAGCGGGAGAAATACCCTGCAATCCTTTTGCATATTTTTCAAGAAGTGGTATTTCAGCAGATTCTTCAAAAATCAGCCTAGCATCTGGATTCTTAAGCTGCTTTGCTTGTACTATTCTCTTGATCTCCCCATACCGCAATTTTTCTGCCTTTTCTAAGGGCTGATAGGGTTCAGCAGCATCGATTCCGGAAATTACGGAGGCAATACTATCATCTCGGCTGATGCTAATGAGTATGGCCTTAACCACTTCACCTGAGATCGTTTCAAAGGCTCCAGATCCTAAACGAGCAATAAGATTCCAATTGTAGTTTCTAAGAAGTTTCTCTCGAAACTTTCTGTAAGTAGTGAGGAAGAGCCAATTCTGAGGAAGAACAACAGAGACATTACCACCCTTGGTGCAATATTTAAGACAGCGGTCTAAAAATGCAGTTTCTAATGCAGTCTTTCCTTCTGGATAGTATTTCTCAAAGTGATCTTTAACCAAAGAAACCATTTCTGCTGTCTTCTTATATGGTACATTAGTAATAATCCAGTGATACTTTTCAGCCATTAAAATGGTTGCTTTCGAGAGTCCTTGAGCAACCACGCCCATTTCTATTTTTTCTTCATCTTTCTCATTGGAAAGGACTCTTGCCAGGAGTGGTGCAATATCTTCCCACTCTACTCCAATCAAATTGCCCTTAGAAAAACTTATTCCAGGAGTTATCAGGCTACCCAGAACCGGAGCTTGAATAAACTGCTCATACAGTGTATCCAAAGCAACCTTCAGATTTGCATCATCACCAGCAAGTGTCAGCCAGTCTTCTTTTTTTGCGCTTATAGATAGCCCTGAACAGGCAATTTGTATTTCTGGCAAAATTCGATACCCACCAGCATTGGGATAACGCCAAGCAGTAAAAGCAACAGCAAAGGCTGCTAGCTCCACGCAGCGTCTGTCAATTTCCAGACCATGCAGATTATCGCACAAAACTGCATCTACTGCTTCCCTTGCAGTAAGTCCTTCCATTTCCATGCGCATTGGCACTAGCATAAGGAAAGCGGCTGTAAGAAAATGTCCAGATCCACCGCAGGGATCGAGAGTCTTAAGTTCGCTCAGATGTTCTGGCCAACCGTCAAAAGTTCCAGCAGCTGGTGTCCATACACCGTCATCAGTTTTAATGAAACGAAGATATTCTAACGGCACACCTGGAAGTGATGCTCTTTCTCGAAGTTCTTCTTCACTGGCTACAGTTTTAAGATCCTCCTCGGTCAATCGATGTGCTGCCCACCACGCTCCTAGCGAATTATCTAAAAGGAAGTTAACCATATAAGACTCTGTGAAGAGCTGTGTGACAGCAGGCAGTTCCCTAGCGCCAATTTTCACCTCGGAGTCATTAACTTCTTCTTTTTTCTTAGCTTGCCAAAACTGGTAAACCCAGCCAAGGGAGTCGGAAGCAGTGAATACCTCTGAAGGCAAATCTGCTAATAATTTTTCAAGCTTCTGCTGATGTTCTGGTGGCAATATGAGCTGAAATACAGGTGAATCGGGTCTGAAGATCTGTGGTAGCATTCGGGCAGCGTAACGGGAAGCTACTTCCCAGCCATTCTTTGCACCTTCATCGAACGCCATGTCTTCACATTCTTCGAGAGTCACAGCAACAGGATCAACTGGATCTGGATACATGAGCAGATTATTCTCTGCAAGAAAACGGGCAAATAACATACGGTGCCAGTGTTCGTATGCTACTTCTTCGACGAGTCGGTCGATTTCCTGAGTTCCGGTTTCAGGTTTACGCTGATCCCCAAGCTGTCGGCCATGAGCACGGAGTTTACGGCGAAGTTCTTTCTGATCTTCAGAAAGGTAGGCAAAAGGAGAAGCTTCACCAACGCCAAGCTGTTCCAATGATGTCCGAGTCGCTGCCTCAGCAGTATCCCTGGCTTCCTTCACCGTTTTTTCGAGTTTATTTCTCAATGTTTTTTCAAGAGGCTTCATTCTCAAATCCTCCGAATTAATTACCTAATTACAACTGGGCCCTTACTCAGGGCTGTCTTAATCTGTTCTTTTACGTCCTGAACCCAGGCATCAATATCATCTTCTGTTTTGAAGGTGCGGCGTGGGAGATCGATTGTCTGGGTTTTCGGTTCAAGGGATTTGGCTGCCAGTTCCCGTGCTTTGGAAAAACGGTTGCTCAGGGCATCAATCCGGTCGCTCCATGAATTAATCGGATACTTTTTCAGTGCCTTCAAAAGTTCATCATGTGTACCAACAGTAATTTCCGGGACATCTGTAATGTCACACTTAATGAGCACTTGCTCGCGTTCATCTTTTGAAAGTTCCTTCCATGAGGAATCTGCTTCCAGTTGTTGTTTCTGTTTTTCCAGTTCATCGACATAACGCTTTTGTTGAGCCGTCAGCTCCTTGCGTAAAACATCTTCAAGAGACTTAACAAGAGGTTGAATCAGGTCTGGGTCAGTCAGTAACAGGCGTTGATGTTCGATGGTTTCAGCCTGCTGGCGTGCTTCCTGTACAGCTTTCATTTCTCCTGCATGCCTAAGTAATTCCTGAAGACTTGTCCAGGAAGGCCAGCGCCCCTCTATACGCTCAGCCAAATTGTTCCAATAATCGATAGCCTGTGTGAGTTCATCTTTACGATTATAGAGAGAAAGAAGTTGTTCGTTTCCGACTTCTAGGCGAATTTCTTCCAATGATGAGATATTTGGCAGCTCCGGCTTAGGAGCTTCACCTCCAGCACGATGGGCTAATCCCTTCATTTTCTGAAGAAATTCAGGTATAACTGCTAGTTCTTCTCCTTGTTTGAACTGGCAACCCAGCTTTTGAAGGAGTTTGCGTACCTGAAGCCTCTGTGGAGTTGTTACCGTGGAAGATTCTACTTTGAACATAACTTTGCCTATGGCTTTTCGTTCCAGTTCCTTGGGATCAATACTTTGCCTGTGTTCGTCCTGTGCCCGTATGAGACCTGCTACTAGAAGCACCTGGAGTCCACCATCTATGGCATCTCCAGACCATCCGAAATTTTCATTTTCAAAATGGCTGCGGATCTCTGAACCTTTCTTGCCCCCTGCAATAAATCCCAGAATATTTTTGCATACCGGGTTTGTAGCTGGTTCACCTTCATAACCTACTGCTTTGAGGGCATCAGGAGAACCTTTTTTGGCATTGGAGTATACTTTTTCCCACCCATTATGATCAGCGACATGGAACTGGGGGTACAGTCGCTGGAGAGAGTTTCCAGCAGCTTCAAGTATCATATCCTGCAAGTTATTTCCAAGAATTTCGTTTCCACCCGCCTGAAATACACGGGCTCCAGAAAAAGCTTCATTCAGCAATTCGTTAATCTGACCTTCAGCGCTCTGCTTTGTTGTTTCCATAGCAGCACGAGCTTCGGTTCCTTCGGGCGTATTGGGTACACCCTTCTTATCTAAAGTAGCACTGGCAGCCTTGTAATCGATGAGATGGTGACGCAAATCATCAGCTGAACGTTTAGGGATGAAAACAAAAACAGTTGGAGATTGGTTTCCAGCTTGCAACGCATCCACTCTAATAGATTTTTCATCTATACTCCAACCATCTCGGATCCAGACACAGATTTTCTTGTTACTGTCCGAAGGCAACTGTGCATCAAAGATTGAATAAACGTCACGTGAGACCTTAGAGACACCCTGTTTTAGAGAAATCTTTTTTACAGTATCACCGAACTTGCGGCGAATACGATCATCGCGTTCAGTATCGATGCGATGAGCTTCATTAGCTAGTTGATTCCGCTGACTGAAGAATTCATCGTTCCAGGCGGCACTTTCCTCGGTCTGGATACGATACTCATCTCCTACTCTCATTAGCAGCTCGCAGTTGTCCAGAAGACTTGGGAGCTTACTCCTCAAGTAACTGCTACCCTGAGATAGATCTTCCACCATCAAATCTGCAAGAGTGTCAACAGTCACCTTGATTCCAATTTCGTTATTACTTCCGGCAAGCCTATTGATAAGGAACACTAGGCCACAGGCCCTGGCCATAAGCCGTTCATCTTCGGAGCCCTTAATCCAGCTCATTGTTTTCTCATGCACCTTCCTGGGGATAACACGAGATTGAAGCAATTTATCTGCAGAATCAAAATAGAGATAATCTGCCGTGACAACGTGTCCCAGAGGATCATCGAGCTTGGTCTGAATTACTTTATGGGCCATGCTGAGCTGGTTACGAAGCTGGCTATCCGTACCTGTTTGGTCGAGCACTCTCAAGGTGTTTTCCCAGAAACGGCGGCGAACCGGAAGGATTGGATAGTCCTGGGAAAAATATTGAATATCCTCCTGTCGGTGCCCAATAGTCGTTCCTGCAAGATGCCTGGAGATTTCTCCCAGATTGGTTTGCATCACCTGCTCAATAGTAGAAATGGCTTGGGGTTTTTTAGCCAAAATAACCTTGCGGATGACAGCGTCTACATCGGAATCTGAAAGCTCAACACGAACTGTAAACCTGCCTTCCAGCTTTTTCAGGTTTGACGTTCCGGTTACTGCTGTTTGCCCAGTCCCGATGAACAGGAGCTTGCCACCAATGTTCTTACAGCAGGCTTCCACAGCTTCCTGGACATCCATAGAACGCTGACTGCTTTCGCCTATATACTGCTGAACCTCGTCAAGTACAATAAGAGTAAGCGGGAACTTCCCCTCATTTGTCAGAGCTTGACGGATAGCTTTGATCATATCGTCGCTACTGATGTCCTTGACATAAGGAAAAAGATTCTTGAGAATTTCTGCGCAGGTCTCAGTTGATGCAAATAAATTGGGCTTGGCTTGGATGAGTGCAGCATGAAGACCTTCAGCCACATATAAATTGTCCAGTTCCTCATCCCAATCGTACCCATTTTGCTCCACATAGCCACGTACAGTCTCATAGATCTCTTCGTTCTTCAACCACATCACAAAACGGGCCACTGGATACTGCTCTGGAAGATCAACCGACTTAAAGATGATGCGGAGAAGTGCCAGTCGGACGCTCTCACTTGAACCTGCTCCCAACGTACCGGAAGCTGCATGAAGTCCACCGTACCGCTTTGCCTGGGTACTGAGTTCTCTTAGCAGGTCATTTATGTTCTTTGGGAGACTGGCGATGCTGCGTGCAGTAGCTCCATCATCAAAGGTCACATCTACCCACAGAGAGCGAAGCATTTTCACCAGGTGAGACTTTCCTGATCCATAGAAGCCACTGACCCAAACTCCTGGTTGCTGCGCTTCACTGATATTTCGGAGGTAAGTTTCCAGAATGTGTTCCAAGCCCTTCTGATATTGTCCGTCACAAACAAAGGTATCCAGCTCGTAACGAAGAACCTTCATCGCCTGGAGAGTCTTATCGTCATTTACGTAAGCTACACCCTCGTTTACAAGCTTTATACTGGCCGGATCTTTCTGGTATATTTCTCTATTTTTCATCTAAAATGCCTCTGAGGACTTCCATAAACTCTTTACTTGTTCAATAATTTAATGATGGGAATAGAAAAACTAAAATTTTTAACACGAAATATTATTGGAAAACTCTAACGATTCCTTTTTTTAAACTCCTCTGTCTGCAGTAATTGGCACTGCAAGATAGTTCCACCCGTCATACCCATCGAGTAGACGGTAATTGTTGTTTTCGTAGCTCCCTGGGAAGAAAACCAACAGCCTACCTTCAACAAGTGGAGCTAGCTCTTCTACCACATCTTTTACCTTTAAAAAATCGAAAAGTGAACCAACACCCATTAAAGCTACTACTGATTCTTCGGTGACCGAATTAACCTCAAGGAACTTCTCAAACTCCTGCTTGATATAGGCAAGATATCGATGCATCAGTCCATTGAGAAGATGGGGCTGCTGAAAGTATTTTTTTGCATAACGTTGTTTAGCAAGCCAATCGGCAAACGTGTCTGTTAGATCAAACAAAGCCCATCCATGACCGAAATCACGGGTAGCAATTTGAAATTCATCAATTCCTGCCCTTAGGCGGAGTTCATCACTTTCGTTATAAACACAGAAGATGACACGCTGAGCTGCAGCCGCATCTCTCCTCCATGGAATTGCGATATAACTTCGGTATGATTGTACAAGTCGCTTAATTTTGCTCACGAATCCACTCCCTTTCCTGTTCTGTAAGAAGATTTGGGAATAAAACTTCCATAACATCTCCTATCCGCTTGAAAACGATCCATCCACGACGAGAGGCTTCTTCAGCCAGCTCGATGGAACGGTCTATGGAGCAATCAAGAAGACAGGCATACTCTGTCCTGAATAGCTCTTCTCCTCGAACTCCAGTTAGATATCCAAGAAATAGAGCGTAAGAAACAGATCCTGGAGTTGCATTGGCTCTTGAGCGTACCTTCTTTGCTCTTCCTATAAGATGACCGGATTTTGTCCATGTGGAATTAAGGTTCTGAGCCAGCGATTTCAGAGTCGCTTTGCTGAAGCGATCAGGAAATTTTTTTTCAATATATACTTCCAAGGTTTCACGATTGACTATTTCTCCTTCCTTATACTGCATAATGAAAGGAGCACTCATCCTAAGAAGCGCATCCCGTGAGTATGCACATATTAAAGCCAGAAGGGGTTGACCATCAGTATCTCGCTCCCAGAAATACTTCATAGCTCGAAAAATAGTAATTGATGGGTCGAGTGAATATAGTTCTACAAGGTGTTCCGCTGTTAGCTTTTTGGTTCTTCCAGAGCGCTTACCTAAGCAGTTGTCTTCCTCGATGGCCCTGAGATAATCAGTTTTAGAAGCATCTGGACTGTTAACATATGATAGTAAGAGTTTTAGATCTTCCAGCATCATTGTACGGGCGGTATGTACACCACCTTTTTTGAAATAGAATCCAAAGCGAGATAAAGTGTTAATTTTCAATTTATTCATATTTACACAAACTTTGTTGTTTTTAACTTGATGAAATCATTGATCCTCTTAATAAGTACATTTCCATTGTCAAAGACGTTGTACGAGGGCGCATTTTCTATGATCAATTTCTACCTGATTTTAATTCCAAAACGCTAGCATAAATATTTCTTTATATACCCTGGATTTATTATAAATTGGATTAATATACTATAAATAGTATTCATTTGAAAATGAATATGCACATTATGACCTTGTCTCCATATTTAGAAGTTCTGATTTTGCTTTGAGCAGAATCAGGTTGGGATGTCAGTTATTGAAAACCAGAATCAATATAAACTCTAACTACTTTTATCAAATATGGCGATAATGCTCGTTTTTCAGAATGATCCATGAAAAGCGTGTATATCCTGCCTCAAAAATTCAAGGAAAAATCAAAGGTTTGTGTCTTTCCCTTCTGAAATATCAATCATCCTAAAGGGATTTTTGCCAGGATTATCCGGCTCATTCCCCTCTTATACTGCTAATTGATACCTTTGAATCTCAATCATAGTTTTGAGCCAGTTGTTCAGAAACTCATTAAGCTCTTTCTTGAGTTTTGGATAATATTTCCCAGTCTCTGGATATACTTCTTGATAGATCCCCATGTAATCATTTCTAAATGTGAGAGCTTCAGCCATTTTTAGATCAGGATAAATTCTTACTTCCATATCAGGGTCAGCCATTACATCCCCGTTTTGCTTCCCGTTGTGTGCCAGTGCGATTGTATCATATGTGAGCTTATCCACATTTAGAGACATTAAACCGGAGCTTACAAACTTCATATAGTCAGCCTGTGTTTTTCCGGATTCGTCAATAATTCCCATCTGCTGAAGTCTTGCGAAAATCATCTCATAAACAGTTCTTCTCATATTCATTCACCTTTTCCCGAGCACAACATAAAAAGGATCAAAAGGCCTGATTAGAAAGGCCTCAGAAACATTGGGTCGATGTATTCAAGTGCTCCGTCCCCTTCAAAAATAACCTCTATTTCTTCTCTACCGATTCCAACAATAGTACCTTTCCATTTCTGGTTTTCGTATCTGACAGCCATCCCAATTTTAAGGTCTTGAATTCTCATTTGTTGCGCTCCTTTTATGTTACTACAATAAAGTAATTGGGCTTAAAGTATATAAACTTTATTCCTTTGAGTAGAGCATAGGTCAAAACATAAATAGGAGACAAAGGAAGCATTTGGAATATAGGGTTATGGTAGATTAAATCAGTTTCTTAGTCATAAACCATATATACTTTAAGCCCAATTTTAGTATTGAATAAGAAAGACCAGATAAGATAAAAGGAGTAGTAGAATGATTCAGAGAAAAGGAAGAGCAACAAAATGGCAGAAAATTCAGAAAGCACTCGAAAGAGCAACAACAATATCCGAGGCTTACTTAATTCTTGAGCCTTTCAACCTGACAAATGAGGAAGCTTGCAGGATAGCACAACAATGGCAGATAGGAAAGCAGATTCTTGCAAGGCACGGGGTGATCTAAATGATCTCCTTTCTCTGTACGAGGGGAAGAGAACGCACCTGCGAAAGAAAGAAAATAAGTCGATTACTTCCCTTTTGGCGTCATAAAGTTTATAAAGTTTAAGTCTACTATATAAAGAATATGACTGGAGAATCTAATAGACCGTCTAATACTGTACCCATGAAAATAATGTGCAGTATGGTGCTGATCCCTAATAGACATGATGAAGTAGAATATTTCAAAGTGGATTCTAAGGGATACCCTATGCCTAAAAAAACAGCATACGCAAACAAGGAAGTAACTATTATAGTCGGACACAAGGAACGAAATAACCTTATGGTTACGCCTGATGACCGTGTATTTACTGGCGTTTTTGGGAATAATGGGCGCCTGTCTTCTGTGGGCAAGGAATTAGAGGGCCAGGAACTCACAGTAATTGTACACATCCCCGAATAAACATATTTTCTTACTGCTTCTCCATTTTCTCTTATGATCTAATCTCTTGATTTCATCTGTGAACTTACACCTTATCTAAGCCTTTACAAGAAGCTTTTAATAAAGGCAATGTGGATTTGTCCAGCCATGCACTGAACGCCTTGCAGGCAGGCTAATAATAAGCCCAGTCTCATCTCTGAGAGATCAGGGAGTCTGTGTGCAACATGCGACATATTCAGCGGCTCTGTGTTGATCTCTATATGCAGTGATGAGAGAATGTAGAAAAGACAAATCTTCTATTCTCCTGCGCTCTCTGTAGCTGTGAAGGGGGAGGGAGTGGCTCCAAAGTTCAATCAGTTTCGAAAATCCTCTCCTCAAAGTTCCTGAGTCAAATACTTTGCGAACATTATCTTCTCCAGGAAAACAGGCAGGTACGGAGCTCCGAATTAGTCGTTGCGAAAACATTGTCCCTGCAAGATGCAACATGTCTACTACAAGTGCAACAAACAGAGTAATAGGCCAAACTTCAAACGGAAAGCGGTATTTCTAAATTTTTGTGCGTTGTGGATACTGACTACAATTTTTGTATAAAAAAAATAGCACTTTAGACAGTTAACAATTATATAGTGTTACGTATATGTTACTACTAAAAGTAACACTGGGGTAACAATGACTTTATATCTAGACCTCATACAGAAGGAATTATTTTATAGTATTCTCGACAGAGTACAGGCTTACGAGATTGTTAAAAACTCATGGGAAGCAGCAGTACATAAACCTTTAACTACAAATGAAGAACTGAGACAGGCAACCCTTGAATTATATGTGAGTGCTTGTAAGACAGGCAATGAACCAAATATAACGAAAAACATGGAAGCGGTTAACAGTCTCTTAGATAAACTAATGCCTGAAATTTACGTTATAGATAATCCTATGCCAGAAATACCTGATCTTATAGGTGAGAGGCGCCAAAACTCAAACCTCCGTGCTGCTCTCCCATACATGGCGAAAAACCTGGAGGGAAAGTTAAGAGAATTTGTCACCCTTCTTAGTGGTAACAGTAACATACAAGTAACAGAACAGGATAAGCGGGAGAGTAACACAAGTGTAACAGAGCCAAATAACCATAACATAGAAAAAGCGCATACCTGTTTAATCTGTTCTGAGTCCTTCACATCAAAGCGGAAAGATTCTAAATACTGTTCTTCAAGGTGCAAGCAGATCGCATATAGGGAGAGAAAGGAGAGTGCTTAACTCTCCTGGGAGTTCTCAGGGGCCTTATACTGCAGGTCTGGCGGGAGTTTGATCTCACCGTAAAAGACCTTTATTCCTTCCCTTCCGAGCTCTGGATAATGAAGGAACATTAATTCCTCTGCTTCTGATTTGCACTTACTTAAAAGCTGGTCTGCCTCTCTCGCAAGCCTGTAAGGTTTCTTCGTGATTCCTGTCTCATTCCCTAATCTACATGAAAGCTTTGTGAGCCTGTAACATAGGAAGCTTAATTCTGCTCCTATCTCTCTGTAGTCCTCTAATGATGGTTTAAGAGTCATCGTTTTAACTCGCCTGTTAGGATTCCTGGATCTCAATTAACCTGCTCTTGGGTGCGAGCTTTGCCAGGATTTCGGCTCTTATCTTGGCTCTGCCCTCAGTCGTGGCGGAAGAATTGACATTGAGGTTGAGGTTCTGATTCTGAGCGTTGACGTTAACCTGAGAGGTTTTTCCATAACCATCATCAGAGAACCGCTTTTCCAGTAAAAACATTGCAGACTTCACATCCCCAAGTTTCATAGATAGTTTAACACTGTCTAAACATTCTTTCATTAGGGCTGCCTCTGCTTCCTGGATCTTGATATACCATTGAGAATAGGGCATTTTTCCGTCTTTTCCAAGGTTCACCCAATTACACCAGGTTTGATATGATATTCCTATTGCTTTTGAGCAAGCAGTGTAAGGCATCCCAAGCTTGATATTTTCAACACAAATATCAATGAGTTCAGGAGTTAGCTTCGTTTTTCTAGGCATATAACTATTAATTATAATGCCCAATGTATAAAAATATAATCAGTGGAAAGTAGGGAAACTGCAAGCCTTTTTATCCCTGGAATTACTGGATAACTGGAGTATTTTTATAAGGAAAAGTGAGTTAAAATAACCGATGCTCTCGCCATTTATACGCGAACAATTCAGTTTAAAGAGTTGCCTCACTATACTTCGCTATTATTTAGATGGAACAGTCATAATTACTGACGAAAACAACCATAACTCCTGACGAAATTACAGTAATCCATGATGAAAACACGGCAGCCAATGATGAAATTACAGCAACTGCTTATGAAAACACAATGCTTCCCTTATCTTGAATGAAGTTTCATGCATCAGAATCAGATGTGTAACGCACCTCCTGGCACTGATACGGCACGTTTCGGCACAAAACACTGCAATTACAACATCTGTGGAACGTTTCCTGCATTTTTCACTCAGCAGAGACTGCCCATTACAGAACTTTACCTGCATCTGACAGGGCCTGACAATTACTCCATAAGATCCTTAGAAACTTCTGCACAGAACATGAGTTCCTGAAAGAGTCCCTACGAAATGGCATGAGGCTTATTCTAAAGCCCTACAAGAAGAGTTCTTTAATTTCGTCAACCCAACCAAGCGATTTAAACTCAATACAGAGCTTCTAATTAAGTCACACCCTAAAGATGTTGGTTATTCTCCCCCGCGCCCCCAGGAATTTAACGCCACTCCTGCGGTGGGAAGGTAATGCTGACTTGGGAATGTCAAGTTAACTTTCGCGGTCAACTTGGAATTCGTGGATGCAAACTTGTGCAAATTGGTATTCCGCAACTCCTGTGCCAGTGCATAGCCGGAGCGCAAGTAGGGCGAAGCCCGTTGAATGATCTCCCATAGTGCTCTAAACTTATCCATTAACAGTATTTTATAAATATCAGTTTAATTTAATAAAATGGTTATGTGCTTAGTGATTTAGCCTCTATACAACCACTGTTCCAGCTTTTATTCAGCTCTTATATTACAGCTTTTGGCTTTTATTACGCAACTCCTTCACCATAAGGCACTCTTGTTTGGGTCATGAATAGGTCATGAAATTGATTCAGCATCAGTTGTCACTGGGTCATGAAACGGTCATGAAATTATTTTAGCCATAAACAGTATCTATATACACTAAGGTCATGAAAGTCATGAAATATAGAAATAATATACGCTACGTAATCTCAGAAAAAAAAATATTCTATACACAAATAATTTTGTTTTTCTCCCCCTCAAATATCTCTCTATATGTTTCAAAAATTCCATGACTTTCATGACCCAAACACTAAAGAATCTTTTAAGATATCGAAAATTCGTTATTTTAAAAACATGACCTACTTGCTAAAAATGTATTACAATGTTTCCTACTGATACCTATTACTAAGGTCATGATTTTGAAATTGGATTTCATGACCTTTTCAGTTTTAGGTCATGAACTTGAAAAAAGGAGTGGTTTTTCAACAACAGGAGTGGCGCAACTCCTATGATGTTGATTAGGTAAAAGTCGAAAAAAAAGAAGGTTAGATTGTTTTTAGACAATCTTGAATGTTGTGCTATTAAGCTTCTCGATATCTCCATTCTTTGCAAGCATACACAGAGTACTGTCAATTTCTTCGCTTGTATCATTGATTATCTGCTTTATCAGGTCTACACTGGCTGAACCCTGCATTTCTGTAAGGAATCTAACTGTCTTCATAACCTTTTTGACACTTTCTGTCTGGGGTGTGTCCTCAATTCCACCTTCTTTGAAGTCAAGGCCAAGAACATCATTCATCTTGCTAATGTATATCCTGACTCCTCCGACAGCAGAACCATTCCTCTTGAAGGACAGGTTTCCTCTCTTGTCTTTAGGGGCAATTACATTGTTTGCAATCCAATCTTCCTTTATCTTGGTTGGCTTCATACCGTTTTCTTTGAGTTTCAGAGTAAGTGCAGACCCAACAATGTCTATGTATTTCTCGTCAATGTATCCACATCTCTTGTTTCCTTCATTGGTGACTGTGCCAGATGCAGGGCAGATTGCAAAGTTCCTGTACTCAATGTTTACCCAATCGTTTACAAGTCTGAGTGCCCTAACCCATTCCATTTCAACAGGTCTTTCCTTAACACAAAGCACAAAGTACTTGTTAACTATCTCTTTGGCATCCATTGCGTCAATTCCAATCTCTGCAAACACTTCTTCAAGGATCTTCCCTGCAACCATGATTCCTGCAAAGATTGATTTTGATCTTCCCTGTACATTATCTACTGCTTCTGGAAGTTCTCCAAGACAGGTCTCGTACATTGCACAGAGAGTCTTGTTGTTCTTCTTTTCAAACACTTTTGCAAGGAACAGGTCAACAACATGCCCGCAGTTCTCTGAAGTTTCCTTCTTAATGAGTTCTACTTCTCTGGTTTTCATTACAGGGATGTCAGCTTTAAGCTCAATTACTCTGTACATCTGACCAGCGTTATCAAGACTGTCTCTGAGCATGTTTTCACCAGTTGTCATGCAGGTGGTGCGGTATATTTCTCCGCCATCCCTGTGTCCATCCTGAGTGCTTTTCATCTTGGCAATTCCACCTGTAATCTGGTAGACAACATCTTTAATCTTGTCTTCTTCACCAGTGGTTTCGTCAATTAGGAAAGGCAAGTCTGAGTAATCTCTTACAGTTACGAACATTCCATTCCTTGTACTCTTAGGACTTAATGTAAGCTTATCCATTCTTCCAGCCATTGTTAGGCATACTTGTGTTGAGAAGGTTTTACCTACTGAAGTGTTACCGTACATGTCTGTTACGTGTGATTCGAGACCAATGACATAGTTTGTCATTGCTGACATTGTATCGTAAGCTCTGAACCTTATTATTTCGTGGTTAAAGATTCCTCTTGTACCTTTTACCCACCCTTCTAGTGTTCCTCTCTGCTCAAGGGCTTCAAATCCAGTAGAGTCTCCAATATTAAGCATTGGTGCTGTTCCGTCCTTTGTAACAACCCTGTTTCCAAGAACAAACATGGTCTTGTCTTCAGTCCATCCACACTGTTTTGCAGAGAACTCTTTCTTGAAGAACTGGGCCATGTCCCTGATTGAGTTACTCACGTAGTCTACAGTTTCATTAAGGATGTTTCCGGACTCAGGGCAGTTGATATTCTTAAGCAGGAATTCCTTCTTGAGATCCTGTTTAGACATAAGAACACTTGGGCTTGACCAGTATTCCTGAATGTTACCGTAGTTGTCTGAATACCTGATCTTATAGTAAGACTCGTCACCAGTAAGAGACTTGCTAACTCCGCAGAGTACAAAAGGTGTTCTGCAAACTGTTATTAGTTTCTCAGACTCATCACCATCTGGACTCATTACAGTTTCTGTTCTGAATATTCCGTTTGAGTTTATTGAGTACTCTCCCTTATCAGCATTTGGAAGCACGTATGATTCCCAATCGTCTTCAGGTTCGCTGTTAACGTTTTGCGGAAACTCTTTTTCGTCTTTAGGTGTTGCGCTAAAGTTTGACTTGCTCTTTACCTGTCTATTTTCTGAGCAGATTGACTTCATTTTTGTTGAAATGAGTTTACCCTCTGCTGCTGAAATTTTGAAGTAGTCGTAAATATCTACAGTTATGAATGCATCTATTTGACTGTACGTGAATCTTGAAAGATATGTTTTTGCGAAGTCGAGAGCTGCACTGAATTTATCTCTTTTATTTCCAGGCACAGGTATTGTGTGCATAAGTTCAGTTGCAGCCTCTTCTGAGAAGTCAGGAGCTCTAGTTTCGAGATACTCTCCCATTACTTCTGATATATCTTTGATTCTTTCTTCGTCCTGCTGCTCTTCTTTAGGAAGCAGTTTATTATGATCAAGCATGAATCTGAGTCTGTTTTCTGAGTCGCTTATCATCTGTGCTGTTGTCATTATTACTGGGAAGTTATCCATTTTTCAATCACCTTTTCGGAAATCATGGTTTTGAAAAAGAGAAAACAGACAAACGCATGCAGTAGACCAAAAAAGCTTTTTATACAAAGAAGCACTATTTATACATGAAGTTGTGCTTATGGATATGACAACTTCAGATTTTTAATGGTGCTTACAAATAAAGAGCATGGCACTTGCAGGCAGGCTTCTCAAAGTTGTCCAGACTCTGAAGCTTGTCTGTTTACTACACTTTTCTATTATGGTTGTTTTATGAGTGTTATTTACTGCGTGCTTTCCTTCTGGCCTTTTCCTTAGTTGCTTTTATCATTCTTCTCCATTCCTGCAGTTTGCATTATTCGTTTTGCAATAGCTCGATCAAATGGATCAGTACTCTTCCTCATATGCTCCAATATGTCAGGGTGCTGAGTACTCACCAGCTTTGTCCATTCCAAAAATGATATATTACTTAGGATCATATTTTTCATAGCTGGACACTTCCGTTTAAGTTGTGGTCGGTACTCCGGTTCCTTCATCTTGGCGGGTGGCAGGAACCGGGCAAATCTTAAGGTTTCCATCATCAAGCAGTACAATTTTCACAGAATCACTTTTTTTCATTAAGTTGCTTCTGATCCATTCTGGGGGCAAAAGAACAAAAAATGAACCTCTGACCTGCTGCAATTTTCTATTTCTAAAGATTAACATTGTCTTTCCTCTATTCTACACATATGTTTTGAGATTGTAAAAAAATATCCTTAGATGAGGTAATACCTAGGGGTATGAAAAACAAGTCATACACCATGTTATCAAGAGGTAGAAGCAAAGAACTTATACACCTAAGCATATGCATTTACAGATGGTACAAGTAGAAAAAAAAGAAGATAGAAGTCCAGGAGATCGTCTACCCATAGGAGAAGTAAAATCTGAAATTATTTCGTATATTCTCAGTAAAAATGACGCTGTATCAGCAACAGATTTAAAAACACATTTAAGAGAAAAATATGGGATAAGAAATAAGAAGAACATCGATAACCACTTGAATGGATTAGAAGACGATAATTGTATAGAAAAAATTAAACCTCCAAGGGATGGTTTTGAGAACAAGTGGGATATAACAAAAATAGAAAATTTGAAGAATATCATGTCTCTTTTCCCTGAGATACGATTGAACAAATATGAAAAATCTGTTAATATAGTCATCAAGAAGTTTAACTTTACTGCAGGTTCAATTCATGCAAAAAAAGCGTTTGTTCAATTATCATTATCTTCTTCTTTTTTCGCGAAATGTCTGGATACTGAAATTAAGACATTACACGCCAGAGCTTCCAGATTTTACCAGGCGGACGGAGACTTTATGAAACGAAAGATCGAAAGACAGATCGAGGAATTGATTCACGAGGCTTATCCTGAATGTATGAAAAGGATTCAGAAAATTCCTGGCATTTGGTCGGTTGTTGATGAAGAGTACATAAAAGATTCAGTGAATTTAGATATTTATCAAAATTCTCCACAGAGCTTTCAGAATAGCACAATATCAGAAGAAAAATTCCAAGAAATGTTGGAAGAAATAAATTTCCCGTTAGAAGAGAAAAACTCCCACAAGCAGATCCAAATAATTGTAAAAGAGCTATCTATGAAGATGTCGGATGAAATCCTCTCAGAAAGGGAGAAGAAACTTCCTAAAGATTCCCTACAGAATCAGGAAGGATTGAACAAAATGCCTGATAAAATATTTGAAAAGCTAATGGAAGAATTTCCGGCAGACTTGCCCACTAAAATACATACTATAATAGTCAATCAGTATCAAAACGTAAGTATAAGCTTCGACAAAGTTTTCGACCACTTTTATCGGCGAGACGTTATGGACGGTAGTGACATCTACGAAGAACGAGAATTTGTATCTAAGATAAATGAGATTACTTCATTTGACATATTTAATATAAAACAATTGGATATTGAACTCGATAAGTTAGAGCACCTTTATGATGATTATTACGAAAAATGCAGAAAAAAAATGGGAATTATATGAAATAACAATCCCATCAGAACTTTATATGAATCATTTTTTGGCTTTAAACATCTCCTCCTTAAACTTGGAGATTTCTTCAAGCCCCTGTTCATATGCAGCCTTCATTTTTCTAAGTTCTTCGAAGTCCGCAAATTGCATATAATCTTCTTTTATGGATTCTACCGTTGTTGTAGCTTCTCTAGATAAAGGCAATCCACATTTAAGACAGAACCTTGCATTTACAGGAGTTAGCTCATGGCATCTGGGACACACTCCAGGCTTCAAGAATTCAGTATCATCTTCATTTGTTTTAATGCCATACATTTTCAAAACAGCGTCGTCCATATTTTTTCCACTCAAATGAACGTATGTAGCTGGTTGGGTCGATGTAGGAGACCAACCTAAATACATCTTGAGCTGTTGTTCTGTAAAATTTGCAGCTAGGTGAGTTGCTCTATCGTGGCGGAAGGAATGAGGATTGACTTTTTTCTCTATTCCTGCTTTTTCCCCACATCGATTGAATACATTAACAAGCCCGGTAGCTGACATAAGGCCAGCTTTTTTGTCCAATGTGCACCATAAAGGTGCATCTCTGTCATCCTTTCTAGGGTGATCATCTATCCATTCCCGTAGGTATGGAGCAGAGAAAACCAGTCTAACCCTCCTAGCTCCGGTCTTACCTTCTGGGAAGGTAATCACAGCCCCATGCTCATCAAACTCTACGTTTTTGAGCTTAACAGACAGTTGTTCCCCTCTTCTGGCGCCAGACTCATAAAAACAAGCTATAATGGCTCTGTCCCGACTATTGCTGCCTGCTTCAATCATTTTTACAATATCTTCTTTACACTTGATGTCTTCAGGAAGCTTCTTTCCTTTGAGTCTCTTACATTTTATTTTTTCGTGAAGCTCGTAATTTTTGTTCCATTTTAAGAACTTCTTGAAAGATACTTTTCGAGTCTCCTTTGTCGGATCAGAATATTTCTTTACCTTTCCTGCCCTATCTTTGTAAGTATAGTTTTCTAAAGCATCAAAAAAGAGATAAAGGTCATCCTCTGTAAGTTTCCCCAAATCACATTCATGAAGAGCCTTCGCTATCCATATCATATTTTCCATATGGTTTAAAGCTGTTCTTTCACTATTCCCTTCATGCCTCAAATATCTGAAATACTTACTCAAAATTTCCCGATTACATTCTGAAAGCTCTTCAGACCTTAGGAAGTTTTCAGCATCCACTAGTTTGAACATACTAAGTAAATGGCATTCTTAGTATTTAATTCATGAGGTACTCAATTTTCGTGCCTCAGAACTCATAGGGCTCATCATGAAATCAGCGAATTTTTTCATCACAGGCACTCAATTGATATTCAGACAATATACACGATTGATATAAGAAATATCTCTCTGAATGGTTTCCAATCCAATGACCGCAAAAAAGAAAATGTTTAGAAAAAGGTTTTAAAATACAAAATATGTCTTAAAACTACTTTTTAGTTTTCTCCCCTGAGTTCGGCCTTGATCTCGGCAGCAATCTCGTGAGCAGCCTCTTTTGGAGAATCTGCTTTGTAGATGCTCCGTCCAACGATTACCCAGTCTGCGCCTGCGGCAATGACATCAGAGGCTTTTCCTCCCTGGGCACCAACTCCAGGCGAGATGATGGTAAGTTTATCCCCTATGATCTCTCTTATCCTTTTTACTCTCTCCGGTCTGGTTGCTGGAGCAACAAGGCCAAAAGCTCCTGCTTCAGCCGCCATCCTTGCAATTGCTTCTCCAACGGCCTGGAGGAATTCGGCTCCGCCCGGGTGGCTCATTTCACTTACCACGAATACGTTTTTCCTGTATTCAGAGGCAATCTCAATGCAGGCATTCAGGCTGTCCCTGCCTGTGAAACCCTGGACAATCACGGCATCGGCTCCTGCTTCAAAGACCTGCTCGCAGATAAGACGATTGGTATTGGGAATATCGGCAACCTTGAAATCAGCTATTACAGGGGCGAATTCAGCAAGTTCCCTGATAATTCCAAGCCCTGTAGCAAGTATTAGAGGATAGCCTACCTTTATGGCGTCCACGAATTCCGAAACTTCTTCTGCGATTTTTAGTGCTTCTTCCCTGTCGGAAACATCCAGGGCAAGAATCATACAGTTTTTCCTTTCCATAAAATCACCTCTTTGCAAGGCGGGTCCGTACAGCCGCAACTATGAGCGGGAGAGTAAGAGTTGCATCTGCATATACAGTTACGGATCTTGCATCTTCTCCTACCTTTCCCCAGGACTGGGCTTCGTCAAGGGTTGCCCCGCTCAGACCGCCAGTCTCAGGCCTGTCCATTGTCAACTGGATTGCATAGTCAAAGGATCTGGGAGTCACAAGCATGGACTGCAGGATATAATTTTTTGGAACTCCGCCCCCAAGGAGCAGGGCGCCTGCACTCTCAGCCTCATAGCAGATATCCATAAACTCATGCATATCAGCAAAGGCATCCACATGCAGAGGGTTTCCTTCTTTATAAAGCCAGGCTTGAAGCCCTATTACCGAGTCCTGAAGAGCAGGACAGTAAACAGGCACACCCATATCTGCTGCAGTTTTCAGAATAGAAGAATCGTCGTCAAGGTTTTTTCCTATCTCGGTAAGGATCTGTCTGATCGAGAGTTTTTCCTGTGGAAGCCCGGCATAGACGTCCTGTAAGAATTCTTCAAGGTCTGTAAAGTGATGGTCAGGGAGATAAATGTCATAGATCCTATCAATGGAATCGTGCCTGAGCTGGATATCATTTGCACAGTCTGTCCCCTTATAGTGGTGAAGACCCAGGGCTTCAACGGTGTCGTGTACCATATTTGCACCGGTTGTGACAAGCACGTTGATATGACCATCACGTATTAAATCTGCGATTATATTTCTCATGCCTGCAGGAGTCATGGCGCCGGCAAGCCCAAAAAATTTCGTTGTATTCTCGGAAGCGAGCATCTCATAATAGATATCCACGGCTTCAGCCAGCCTGCCTGCTCCAAAGGCACAGCCACTGTATTCCTTCACAAGCTCATCTACAGTCATATCTGCAACTATTTTTGCGCCTTTTATCGGAGTTGTAAGTTTTTCAGAAGAAGCTTCAAAATCCATTTTTGTTCCTCAAAGTTTATAGAATTAATTAAGAGATTATCAGAAGACTAATTACAGGTTTAATTAAGACCAGTACAGTCAATTATAGATCAGTTATAGATCAGTTGTAGATCAGTTATAGATCAGTTATAGATCAGTTATAGGTCAATTATAGATTAGTTATAGGTCAATTATAGATTAGTTATAGGTCAATTATAGATTAGTTATAGGTCAATTAATAGTTCTCAATTATAGGTCAATTACAGGTTACTACAGATTAATTACATACAGGTGTCAGTTCACTTATTATATACAGGTCAGTTCACTTTTTTATTTGGAGTATCGATATAAATTAATTTATGTGAATGTGTCTGTGTACATAAACTTTCTCTTCTGAGAATTCTTATCTTCTGAGAAGTATAGTGAAAAGATTCTTTTAATAAGATGTAAAGTTGAGTAGTTTGAGGATAAAGTAAGCATGGGCATTCGAGGCAATAAATGCAGGATGAAAAAATAATAGATAGATTAACAAGAGACAAAACAACAATGAGTGAGTTAGTAGGGGATAAAATAATAAACAACAAATTAAAAGGGATTGAATTAACAAAGGGTGAATTAATAGGGGATAAATTGGCAAAAGAAGGATTAAAAGGTAGTGAATTTACAGGGGATGAGATAATAAGATATGAAAACGCTGGCATATCTTTTGGTGGCAAAAGAGTAATTTCAGACTTTTCTCTCCGCGTTCTCAGAGGCAAGAAAATCCTGCTAAGGGGAAAATCAGGGATTGGGAAATCGACATTATTCAAAATGCTACTCGGGTTTGAAAAGCCCTCAGAAGGCTCACTCTACTATAGGGGAAAACCTGTAAATGCTCAGATAGCCTGGGAAGTCAGGAGAGAGGTCAGTTACGTTTCTCAGGATATGGATCTTGGGGAAGGGGCTGTAAAGGATCTGCTTGACGAGATTTTCTCTTACCGTCCAAACAGAGAAAAAAGAAACCCTGAGAGATTAAATTCCCTGATGAAGGAATTTGAACTCGATCAAGATATACTCGTAAAAAATTTTGAAAACCTTTCCGGGGGAGAAAAGCAGAGAATAGGAATCCTGATTGCCTTGATGCTTGAAAGAGATGTTTTTCTGCTTGATGAAGTAACCTCAGCCCTTGACTCCGAACTTAAAAAGAAGGTTGTAGACCACTTTCTCAAACACAAAGACTGGACTCTTTTTATAATTTCCCATGACAGAGAATGGGAAAGGGACGGAGTGGAGATTGTAGAAATTGGAAAAGACAGTCTCAGTTAAAAGTAGCAATCTAAATTTTTAAAGAGTACATAGGATTTATGAGAAATTCTCATAATTTGTCAGGATTTATCCTATATTCCGCAGTAAATACTCTCTATATTACTACTCTCTATATTACAAAAAATCAGTACGTTATTCTATTTATGTCATTATTATAGTACCATTATTATAGTAAAATATGTTGTGTAATAATGGTTATCTATGAGGAAATTATCTATATAGCCCTGCTTACACTACTGGCAAGCTTGATCGGGACTCTGGCAGGATTTGGAATATCCACAATCATGGTACCAGTCCTTCTTATTATCCTTCCTTTACCTCAGACTTTACTTCTGGTTGGCATAATTCACTGGTTTAATGATATCTGGAAGCTATTGCTATTTCAGGAAGGAATAAGATGGAGGCTTTTTCTTACCTTTGGCATTCCTGGTATTATTACCAGTTTCCTGGGGTCATCTTTATCTCTGAAAATTTCGCGGGAGATTCTCTCAAGAGTCTTGGGGGCGTTTCTCATAGCTTATGTGTTCTTCATAATCTTTAGCCGAACCTTCAAACTGAGCCAGAAATTATCGGTTGCAGTGTCCAGTGGAGGTCTAACAGGTTTTTTTGCAGGTATCTTCGGTATAGGCGGGGAAATAAATGCTGTAGCCTTGAGCGCTTTCAACCTGGAGAAAGCCGTTTATGTTGCAACCGCTGGCGCTATATCTTTTCTGATTGATTCTACAAGGATAGCGATCTACCTCAGGGGAGGCGTCAGACTTGAGTCTATTTTTCTATCGGGCTTTTTGCTCTTTATACCCGCATCTTTAATTGGAGCAACAATTGGAAAAAAGGGAGTTGAAAAAATCCCTCAGGAAAAATTCAGAAATTTCATAGCATTTTTTATATTTCTCTTTGGTCTGAAGCTGATGCTGTTCCCATAATTTGATGGCTGAATAGGTTCTAATAATGAGTTCTGAGAATATAATAATGAGTTCTGAGAATATAATAATGAGTTCTGAGAATATAATAATGAGTTCTGAGAATAGATTTTGAAATGAATAAGTGAAATGTACAGATAATAAGTAGAATATGCAGATAGTAGATACACAGAAGATTTAGTTCAATTAACTGGAAATTTTTTGTCTTAGAGGCTTTCTACAGGCCTAAGCAAACCTAAAATTAGATAAACATATAACCTGGTAAAAACAAAGGCACGAAATAACCTTAAAAATTCAACTAAAAGCAGTAAAAATCCGGCTAAAAATGCATGGGTAAAGAGAGGGAATAATAATAGGACGAATTTCAGATGACAAGCCCAGATATCTCAATAACTTCCCTGATACTATGCTTTTTACTGCTGACAATTCCTCTTATAATCAGCTACAAGATGAAATTGCAAATTATCGGGAGGACAATAAACTCAGTTGCGCGCATGACTATCCAGCTTTTTCTCGTAGGTATATTTTTAACTTTTATCTTTGACCTGAACAACTGGATTTTAAACCTTACCTGGGTACTGGGAATGGTTATAGTTGCAAGCTATACAACTGTGCGGAATGTAGAACTCAAGATGAAGATACTTTTTCTTCCTGTTATTCTTTCCTTTACAACGGCAAACCTGAGTATGCTGCTGTATTTTAGCAAATTTGTTCTTGACCTCGAAAATCTTCTTGAGGCTCGCTACCTGATTCCTATTGGAGGCATGATCCTTGGGAACTCGCTGAGCGGCAATGTTGTCGGCATAGGGGAGTTTTATGCAGATATAAGAAGGAACGAAAACAGGTACCTTTACAATCTTTCCCTCGGGGCAAGCCGATACGAAGCCCTCCTGCCCTATATTCGTAAGTGCTTGCGCTCGGCAGTTCGACCTACCCTCGCAAACATCGCAACTGCAGGCGTTGTTTTTCTGCCTGGAATGATGACAGGGCAGATTCTCGGAGGTGCAAGTCCCCTTCTTGCAATTAAATACCAGATCTCAATAATGATAGCTATTTACGTATCTACAACCCTGAGCACAACCCTCAGTATTCTTGCTGCAATTCAGGCTACTTTTGATGAGTTCGGGCTTGTAAGAAAGGAAGTCTACAGGTAAAAAAGAAAGAAAAAAAGGTAAAAAATGGAAAAATGGTTCAGGCTCCTAATTTGCAAATTAAGCGTATCCTGTGATGTCCTGCCCGATAGGAGTACTTTTTCTTATACATTCTTCCCCGTAATCAATCATTTCTTCAACTGCACTTTTCAGTATGGAAGGATAGACTTGGCCTACCTGCTCCCATACAGGTCTTCCCTGGCAGAAGAACTTAAACGTAGGTGTACCCTGAACTCCGTACCTTTCAACAGTCCAGGGATTCATCTCAATATTTATGCGGGCAAAAACTGCCGAGTTCTTGAATTCCCTTGAATAATTCATGAAAAAAGGTTCCATAGCTTTGCAATAGGGGCAGGCAGGGCTGTAGAACATTACGATAACTGGCTTTTTAGAGCTCTCTACCACTTCTCCCCATGTCATATCTTCAATTTCGATCACAGTGCTTCCGTTCAATCAATTACCCCCAAGTTATCAATTAGTTAACAAAATAAATCAATAGAAGTTTCAGGTCTGCCAGATTAAATAATTTTGTTTATCTGATTCTATTTTAAATTAATATTTTCTATTTTAATATGATTAATGTTCTCGGTTTTCATTAAATTAATATTTATGCTTCATAAAATTAAAGTTCACGCATCTGCGGATAAATCTCTTAAAAAATCTAAATAACTACTTCTTTTCAAGTCGAGAAGCCTTAGATAAATCTTAAACTAAGTACAATGATTTTAAACCAAGTACAATGTCTGGTTATGTTCAACTAAAGGTATCATTTGAGTACACTGGAGTTAGTACCTCAGGTGGTTCTTCACCACCAAGCTTTTTTGATCGCTCTTGGTTTTTTTGCAAAATATAGAAAAGTATTAGTATTGATCAGGAGTTTGTAATTTTAATTATAATGATAAACTCAAATTAATAAAAAGAAGGATGAAATTCAACCTCAATGGGTAAAAGCATATGAGTGATAATCAGACTCCTGAACAGAGAGCCAGAAATGAGATCGATAAGAAATTAAATGATGCTGGCTGGGTAGTGCAGGAAAAGAACAAAATCGATTGGAGTGCTTCGAGGGGAATTGCAGTTAAGGAGTATTTAACTAATGTGGGGCCGGTTGATTATGTACTATTTGTTGATAGAAAGCCCGTTGGGGTTATTGAGGCGAAAAAGGACGAAGAAGGCCACAGGTTGACCGTTGTTGAGGAACAATCATCCTGATATGCTACAAGCAAGCTGAAATACCTGAATAATGATCCTCTTCCTTTTGTATACGAGAGTACCGGAAAACTTACACGGTTTACAGACTTCCGTGATCCAAAACCAAGGTCAAGACCGGTTTTTTCTTATCTTCGACCCGAGACTTTTGAGGAATATCTTAAAAAGAGACCTTTGAGGGAAAGGCTGCTTGCTATTCCTGAATTGAAAACAGACGGTCTGCGAGACTGCCAGATCACAGCGATTTCAAATCTTGAAGAATCTTTTAAGGACAACCGCCCAAGGGCTCTGGTCCAGATGGCAACAGGTTCAGGAAAAACCTATACTGCCATAACCTTTATCTACAGATTGCTGAAATTTGCGGACGCTAAAAAGGTGCTTTTCCTTGTCGATACCAGAAACTTGGGCGAGCAGGCAGAGCAGGAATTCCAGGCTTACATGCCCAATGACGATAACCGCAAATTCACCGAACTTTACAATGTCCAACGTTTGCGTTCTAGTTATGTCCCCTCGGACAGCCAGGTATGCATTTCTACAATCCAGAGGCTTTACTCTATTCTGAAGGGCGAGGAGTTGGACGAAAAAACTGAGGAAGAGAATCCTGCCGAGGAGAGGGAATGGAAACAAAAGGAACCGCTTCCTGTTGTTTATAATGAAAAGGTCCCCATTGAAGAGTTCGATTTTATTGTCATAGACGAGTGCCACCGTTCAATATACAACGTGTGGCAGCAGGTTCTGGATTATTTTGATGCTTTTTTAATAGGTCTGACAGCCACACCGGATAAACGCACCTTCGGCTTTTTCAATGAAAATGTAGTGAGCGAGTACAGCCATGAAGAAGCAGTGGCAGACGGCGTGAACGTGGGTTATGATGTGTACACTATCGAGACCGAAATCACCAAAAACGGGGCAAAAATAAGTGCGCAGGAGTTTGTGGACAGGCGGGAGAAGCTTACCCGGAAAAAACGCTGGGAACAGCTTGACGAGGATTACGCCTATACCGCTAAAAAGCTGGATAAGGACGTGGTCAATCCCAGCCAGATAAGGCGCGTGATACGGACATTTAAAGAAAACCTGCCTGAGATCTTCCCCGGCAGAGAGGAAGTTCCTAAAACCCTGATTTTTGCCAAGAACGACAGCCATGCCGATGATATTATCAATATCGTGCGGGAAGAGTTTGGGGAAGGCAATGCCTTTTGCAAGAAAGTGACCTATAAAGCCGAAGAAGACCCAAAATCGGTGCTGGCAGATTTCCGCAATCTTTACAATCCCAGAATCGCGGTTACAGTGGACATGATTGCCACAGGTACGGATGTAAAGCCGCTGGAATGCCTGCTCTTTATGAGGGACGTTAAAAGCCGGAATTATTTTGAGCAGATGAAAGGCAGAGGCACGCGAACCCTAGGCTACGATGACCTTAAAAAAGTGACTCCCTCGGCTGTTTCTGCCAAGACGCATTTTGTAATCGTGGATGCCGTTGGCGTTACAAAAACCCTGAAAACTGACAGCCGGCCCCTAGAACGCAAGAAAAGCACATCTCTGAAAGACCTGCTGGCAGCAGTAACTTTTGGAGCTCGGGACGAAGACCTTTATGTTTCCCTGGCATCAAGGCTTGCAAGGTTGAACCGGCAGATAAGCGAGGACGAAAGAGCCATTTTTGCTGAGAAAGCGAACGGAAAAACTGTCAACCAGACCGTTAAGGATCTGCTCAATGCATATAACCCTGATATCATTGACCTCAAAGCTTCCGAGATTAAACTGCGCCAGCCGGAAGTTTCTGATGCCGATGCAAAGAAAAAGGCACAGGAGATCCTGATTGATATTGCCAGGTCTACGTTTTCCGGCGAGCTCAACGACTATCTCGAAAATGTTCGCAGAGTCCATGAGCAGATTATCGATACCGTGAACCTTGACACCCTTAAGAGAGCCGAATGGGACAAAGACGCCGTGGTAAGGGCGGATGAGCTGGTCAATGACTTTAAGGCATACCTGGAAGCTAATAAAGACGAGATCACAGCTCTGAGAATTTTTTACAACCAGCCCTACCTGCGCAGGGAAGTTACCTTTACGATGATAAAAGAAGTGCTGGAGAAACTGAAGCTGGAAAAGCCTCATTTTGCTCCCCTGAGGGTCTGGCAGGCTTACGAGCAGCTTGAAAAGGTGCACGGAAATTCCCCGAAAGAAGAACTTACGGCGCTGGTTTCCCTGATCCGCAGAATAACTGAAATCGACCCTGTGCTAACGGCATACGACCAGACCGTAAACCGGAACTTCCAGGACTGGGTATTCAAAAAACAGGCAGGAACCCTGAAATTTACTGAAGACCAGATGAACTGGCTCCGCATGATTAAAGACTATGTTGCAACCAGCTTCCACCTGGAAATAGACGACCTTGATTACACTCCCTTTGACGCTCTCGGCGGGCGCGGCAGGATGTATCAGCTTTTCGGGGACGAGATGAATACTATGATTAGCGAATTGAATGAGGCACTGGCGGCGTAAGCAAAAATAGGAAATTAGTAAATATTATCGTGATGATCATAATCTTCGAGTGTTAAATTCTTTGTTTCCTCATCAACAGAAAAAACCAGAACAAAATGTTTGTCAATGTGTACTCTTTTGAGATGGTTCATAGGAGCTCTTAAATTTTTGTATCTATGTGGATCCTGGATTATCTCATCAGCTTTATTTAAAATAATTTCAAGTTGTTTTTTATTCTTTTTTGCTAATTTTTCAAATTTGCTATCAAGCTCCGCTCTGATTTTTAAATTATACATAAAAATCAAAGACCATATCGTTTTCTCAGGTTTTCAACTGTACCTACTTCTATTGCTTCAGTTTTTTCTATTTCTCTCAATTTTTCAATGTATTCTGGTTTTAACTCTGGCTCCAAAATCACGTCTTCATACTCTTCAGCCATTTTGATAATGGCTGCACTTTTATCTTTTAACCCGTACTTTGCTTTAACTATATTCAGAATTCTGTTTGTGTGGTCATCGATGTTAATAATGGCTTTTACCATAATATCATATTAATATGGTATTAATACCATATTAATACATATCTTTCCGTGTCTGAGAACCTTTAATTCTATTCTCGCTGCATCTGGCATAACCTTCTCTTTTCAAGATACATTTTCTTCGTTTATGACTCTAATAAAGGCATATGTGCTTTTAATAGTTACAAAAAACGAACTGGTTATATTACCGATAGTAATATAACCGCCAACATTTTATACTAGAACTTACATATTATATATTGTTCACAAGGAACTAAGCTGTAAAATGAGGCAAATTCAGGACAGAGTAAGAATCTGATCCCGCAATGAACTTCATTGACGAGTAAGCTTAAAATGAGGCAAATTCAGGACGGCTTGAAAACCGATCTCGAAATGAACTTCATTTAACGTGTAAGCTTAAAATGAAGCAAATTCAGGACGGCTTAAAAACCGATCTCGAAATCTACTTCATTGACGCGTAAGCTTAAAATGGAGCAAATTCAGGACAGAGTAAGAATCTGATCCCGTAATATACTTCATTGTTGCAGGCCAAACCTTGTGAACCCTTTATTCTCTCTTTTAATCAAAGTTAAAGCGTATAGATGTTGTTTTCTCTTTTTTTACTGCTTTTCTCAGCATTTTGTTTAAGTGAAATTCTGAGATTGTCAGAATAAATATTAACATTCGCAGTCCCAATCATCCTCGGTTAATTTCCAATGTTGCAATATTTTTGAGACTCTTTTTCTTCATTTGTGATTCTAATACAGACCATATGCCGTCATCAGTTTGAATTTCTTAAAATTACTAAAAGGTACAAGTAGACAATTATTTAATTAACTGACATCTTAAAAGTACTCCAAAATTGAGAATTAAAGAATACAGAATTTGATGAGGCTCTGGCGGCGTAAAAATGGAAGAAAGAGTTAATTGCAAATTAGGAGATCTGTTTGAATTTGAATATGGAAAAGGTCTCCCTAAAAAACAAAGAAATGAGGCAGGTAACTATCCTGTTTATGGTTCAAATGGAATTGTTGGATTTCACGATGAATATTTAATTGAAGGCCCTGCCATTATCGTTGGAAGAAAGGGAGCTGCTGGAGAAGTAGCATTTGAGAAAAAGAACTTATGGCCAATTGATACTACATATTTTATAAAAGTGCCTTCATCTTTGGATTTTATGTTTTCTTTTTTTCTATTAAAATCTCTTGTCCTAAGTCAACTTGATAAATCAACAGCAATTCCAGGATTAAATAGAAATGATGCTTATAATTTGAATATAAGTCTTCCTCCTCTCCCCGAACAACGCGCCATAGTCTCAAAAATCGAACAGCTCTTCAGCGAACTGGACAACGGCATTTCAAACCTCAAACTGGTACAGGAACAGCTCAAGATGTACAGGCAGGCGGTGCTGAAGAAAGCATTTGAGGGAGAACTTACGAAAAAATGGCGGGAGCAGCAGACAGATTTGCCGGATGCGGGGGATTTGCTGGAACAAATCAGGAAGTTGAGAGAGGAAACTGCAAAAGTATCCGGCAAAAAACTGAAAAAAGTTAAGTCTCTCACTAAATTGGAATTGGAAAACTTGCCAAAAATACCAGAAAGATGGAGATGGGTGAAATTACAGGAACTGTGCAATCTTATAGGTGGAGTAACTAAAGGGCGGAAGTTAGAAGGAAAGAAAACGATATCTTTACCTTATTTAAGAGTTGCCAATGTTCAAGATGGATACTTAAACCTCTCTGAGATAAAATTTATTGATGTGTTGGAAGGTGATTTAGAAAAATATCGCCTAATTGATGGTGATATTTTGTATACAGAAGGAGGAGATAAAGATAAGTTAGGGAGGGGAACTGTATGGAAAGGACAAATTGAAAACTGTATCCATCAGAACCATATTTTTCGCGCTAGGCCATATTCAAGTAATCTTGTATCTTCATATATTGGATATTTTTCACAAACACATATAGCTAAAAGTTACTTTTTTAAAAATGCAAAGCAGACTGTCAATCTTGCTTCCATAAACTTAACAGTCCTTTCTAATCTACCATTCCCTCTCTGTTCCCTTTCCGAACAACAGACCATCGTTCAGGAAATCGAAACCCGCCTTTCGGTCTGCGATAAGATAGAGCAGGACATCGCAGAAAATCTGGAAAAAGCCGAAGCCCTGCGGCAGAGTATTTTGAAAAAAGCGTTTGAGGGGAAGCTGCTTAATGAAAAAGAACTGGCAGAGGTTCGCGGGGCAGAGGATTGGGAGCCGGCTGAGGTTTTATTGGAGAGAATAAAAAAGGAAAGAGCAGGGAATGGGAAAAAGTGAGAATTGCTGAGAAGAAAACTGAGGGTGCAATTGAAGGATCAATTGAAGGAGAAAACGATATCAATAGCTGGTAAAATGATACCGTAAATTTCCACGCAAGCTACCACGCAAGTCGCCATGCAAATTACCACGCAAGCTGGCAATAGATATTGAAAATCAAGTTTCATAAGAATGCAAAATCAAAAATATTACACTCATCTCAAGGATCCAAACCATGTCTGAAAATACCTCATCCATCGTTTCTAAAGTCTGGAGCTTCTGTAACGTCCTGCGGGACGGGGGCGTGAGCTATGGCGATTATCTGGAACAGTTGACTTATCTCATATTCCTGAAAATGGCTGAAGAATACAGGAAGCCGCCTTACAGCAGAAATATCGGCATCCCTGAGGAATATACCTGGGATAATTTGAAACAGCAGCGCGGAGCCGAACTCGATATTCACTACAAGAAACTGTTAGAAGAACTTGGGAAAAAGCCTGGCATGCTCGGGCAGATCTTCCTCAAAGCCCAGAACAAGGTCAGCGACCCTGCCATGCTGTACAAGATCATTGACATGATCGACAAAGAAAACTGGGTCATGATGGGCGTGGATACAAAAGGAGAAATCTACGAAGGGCTCCTGCAGAAGAATGCCGAGGATACAAAAAGCGGAGCCGGGCAGTATTTCACTCCAAGGCCGCTCATCAAAGCAATGGTTCACTGTCTCCAGCCCGAACCCCTGAAAACAATCGGAGACCCCTGCTGCGGCACAGGCGGGTTCTTTTTAGCAGCCTATGATTTTCTTACCTCCCATTACCGGCTGGACCGGGAGCAGAGCCGCTTCCTGAAAAACAAAACCTTTGGCGGCAACGAAATCGTTACAGGAACGCGGCGGCTTGCCCTCATGAACATGTTCCTGCACAACATCGGTGAAATTAACGGGGAGCCCATGATCTCAAACTCCGATGCGCTCATAGCCGATCCCGGTTACCGTTTTGATTACATCCTCACCAACCCGCCTTTCGGAAAAAAGAGTAGCATGACCTTCACCAATGCAGAAGGCGAGCAGGAAAGAGAAGACCTCACCTACAACCGCCAGGACTTCTGGACAACCACAAGCAACAAGCAGCTAAACTTTTTGCAGCATATCCATACTATCCTCAAAGCAGGCGGGCAGGCAGCAGTTGTCCTGCCGGATAACGTCCTCTTTGAAGGTGGAGCAGGAGAGACTATCCGCAAAAAACTGCTTGAAACCACAGACCTGCACACAATCCTGCGCCTGCCGACAGGCATTTTCTATGCACACGGCGTAAAGGCAAATGTGCTTTTCTTTGAAGCAAAACCCGCAGCCAAAGAGCCCTGGACAAAAGAAGTGTGGATCTACGACTACCGCACAAATGTTCACCACACCCTGAAAAAGAACCCTATGAAATATTCCGATCTTAAAGACTTTATCAAATGCTACAATCCCGAAAACCGCCACAACCGTAAAGAAACCTGGAGTGAAGAGTCTCCTGACGGCAGGTTCCGGAAATTCAGTTATGAGGAAATTGTAGCAAGAGATAAAACGAACCTGGATATCTTCTGGCTCAAAGACCAGAGCCTTGTTGATCTCGAAAATCTTCCTGATCCTGATATTCTTGCAAATGAGATAATCGAGAACATGGAAGCTTCACTGGAGAGTTTCAAGGAAATCATGGCTACGATCAATGGAAACGGAGAATGATGGTTGAATCCACTTCTCCCAAATGCATTTCTCAGGATTTTACTGGAGGGGTCCGATCTTAACCCTGATGAAAAAAAATCTTTACTTTAATGAAATATCTTGACCCTGATCCCCCTGGTCCAGTACCGAGACCTTAGTGATTTGTGCTCTCCAGGATTTCCGCTCTCCGGAAATCTCCCTTCTTTCTTTCTGGAATATGCGGAGAAATGTTCAATTATATTTTCCGAACATCTCCACTCCTTTACACCTTCTGCCTTTTTGCCCATTCTAGCCGTCGTTCATGAGCCATTTTCATCAGGAATTCCTCGGCAGCTTCCGAGGAATTGCAGTATTCATGCCAGATCCAGCCGCCCGGTTGCTCGGGAACCACAATGATTCCTTTTTTCTCTGCAACGCCCTCAAGGATTATTCGTGCGGCTTCTTCTGCCGGAATTGCATCTTCAGGGGTTTCCAGCTCTTCATGGACCGGACCCAGTATCGGTTTTTTCCAGATACGCGAAACAACAGCTGAGGGACATGTCACTGAAAAATGAATGCCTTCTTCTGCAAATTCGTACCGCATGCTCTCACTCATCCCGACAACTGCGTATTTTGTGGTGCAATAAAGAGCCTGGAATGGGAACGGTACCAGTCCAGCAATGGAAGATGTATTAACTATGTGCCCTCCGCCCTGAAGGCGCATGATTGGAAGCGCAGCGTTAATACCGTATATAACACTCCAGAGATTGACATCAATAATAGATTTCCAGTGCTCGATTGTTGCATCAACGGTAGGCATCGTGCCCCCTATCCCTGCATTGTTAAATAGAAAATCAATTCTGCCTTCCTGGGCAACCATGTCCTGAACAGCTTTATCCACTTCTGGCTGTTTTGTCACATCAACAAGCAGAATACGGATCTGTCCGGAATATGCGTCAAGATTTTTAGCTGCTGATTCCAGGCTTTCTACATTCCGTCCAGCCATGAAAACTATAGCTCCTTTTTCCAGCAGTGCTTCACTTATTGCATAGCCGATTCCGGAGTTTGCACCGGTTACCAGGCAGCATTTATCCTTGAAATAGTCCTCAACCCCCATTTTCACTCCTCCTTTCATTGGTTCTCATCAGTTCTACTTTGAATTCTTTTTAGTTTGCTTTCTTTTATATTCGGATCAAGGCCCTAGCTGACGGATTATTGCCAGGCGGGCTACAACATAAGCAACCGGACCGGTATAGATCACCTTGAACAGTGCCAGCCTGTAAACAGAAAGCTCTGTAATGTCCAGCAGGGAAAACAGGGAGACGGTTAAAGTCACCATAAGCAGTACCGTACAGATGAACAGTACCGTACCCAGTAATCTCCCTTTCCTCGGCAGCCGCGACAGTACCGGTCCTGATTTGGGCAGGTTTTCATTTTTGAAACGGCCTGCGCGAAGCTGGCGATTAATGTCAGCTGCTGAGAAAACCGTCACAAGCCAGGTCATCACTATTGAGGTAATTATTGTGTCAACTATAATTCCGGATAGAGAAACACTTTCCACGTTCCTGTTGATCAGAAACGCCAGAATAGGGTTCACCACCATATTTATCAGGGCAGCTGCCAGAGCCTGTTTATGAATATATGAATCAATAGAGCTCAGGCTTACCAGACCTCCGCTCCACTGCCAAAGTGGGCAGTGAAGATCTTGCCGGGATCTGCTGTTTCCTTTACATTTGGTATCCTTTGTGCTTTTAAGCTCCCGTATCCTGCAGGGACATATAATGTGAAATTGAGAAGGTCTGTTCCCTCAGAAACTGCCTGAAGGTAGTTTTTAATAGAATCGGGACTGCTGGTCAGCTGGTCCGTGCTTCCGGTATAGGCTCCTCTATTTATGGTCTTATCTGCATACTGGAATGCTGCACCGTACAGGGATTGGAAGTTAATATTTTCAGGTGAGTGAGAACCATAGATACCGTTAGTGAGCTGGATATAGGTTGCCAGCTGCCAGCTCGGCCACATACCTTTTCCCCAGTTCATCCCGGGAACGAAGGGGTCTTCGCCTACCTCTTCAGACCGTGACATCTCAAAGGCCTGGGTGGCTATCATCACGAGAGCATACTCCTGCCCGAAATCATGCCCCTGAGGGTTCCAATCTTTACGGGAAGGCTTGAAGCTGAAATCGGCAATAGAATAAAAAGTCCCTCTGAGATTGCCGTACTCTTCTGTCAGCATAATGTCATAAGAATGGTTCAGTATCCTGAAACCCGGGGTCCAGTACCCTTTTCGCCCGTTCTCGTCGTAATCTATTATCCCGTCATTGTTCTCGTCGAAGCCGTCCATGAATTCCTTTAAAATAGAGGAGCCGGTCAGCTTATCGTGGGCATCTGCATAACTCAGGAGAGTCTTCTGCATGTCCCAGAGCATGCATGAAAGGTTGTAGTACATCGTCTTTGTCATCAGCTCCTGAAATTTTCCATCCTCTATCCTGCCCAGATGACCTTCTAGGGAAGCCATTGGTGTCTCTGTCAAAGCGTCCCAGCCGACGACATAGTATTTCTGCTGCCCTACACCTCTCGCTTCAGCATAACGGTACAGGTTATACCTGAAAAGAGGAGAATCAAGACCTTCTTCGGTTATGATGTTTTTCCCGTCAATTTTTGCCACAGGTACATGGTGGACGAACTCTGTGGGCCAGCCGTTCTCTTCCTTGAGCTTCAGCGCTTCATGAATGGGTACCGTTTTGAAGCAGTATCTTGCACAGAGGAGGTCGAGAGCCACACAGTCCAGGGATGACCAGACATAACCTTCGGGAATTCTGACAGCTCTGCCGTCCGGATTATGGCAGATATTAATCATATCAATTCCGTCACTGACGTGTACCATGAACACGTTCTTGTTCTGCACTGCCCTGATAACATCTGCCTGGGTTCCCGGTATTCCTGCGGTTTTTGTTGTTATGTATTCCCCTTTTTCATTTCTTACAGGCAGGTTGGTGTCATCATCCATTTTAACAATCCACGGCATATGCGGCAGCTCACCTTTATAAGATGGAACCGATCTGGAAGGGCACGCATATTTCCATTTCCCATCTCCCCTATCTTTCCCTTCGCAGGGTGCCTGCGTGGGATAAAGGCCGATGCCCAGGTTCTTGATAGCATTTGTAATAAGGTCCTGGGCATGGATCTTCAACTTGGGGACATTAATAAGGACGCAGCCAGGATAGTTTTTGAGGTCTTCACTGTCGTTCGGGTCTCCCCCGACTATCGCTTTGTGCAGTGTAATCTCTTTGTAGTTGGCTCCGTCCGGAACTTCGACTGTTCTTCCCCGGGATGCATCTTCGTCAAGTTTATTCAGGTCGTAGACCATCAGCCGTTCTCCGGCTTTGCCTGGAGGGAAATACCTTCCTGCAACACTGTCCTCGTAGCCTTTCATGGGGTCGTCTTCATGGGAGGCAGGATGGCGCTCGGACAGATACCTGCGGACAAAGAAAAAGCCCCAGCCGCCGTAAAAATCCCCACTTTTCCCTTCAAAAAGAGCTTCTGTGGTTACTTCCTTTCCGGTAGTTAGCCTGAAAGAGACTGTCATCAGCAGGGCAGAAGTTGAAGCCTCTCCAAGAGCCATCTGATAATACTGTATATCAAGCCTGTCATGGAACCACCTCATCAGAGCGGCTATTAGAGACCATTCGGTACAGATAGAAGCGCCCAGACCTTCGCAATGGGTTCCGGCATCAATAGCGACAGGACCTACCAGATTGGGTTTGAATAACAATTTCTTGCCAGCTTGAACCTGTGATTTCACCTCGCTGGCAAAACCTGTTTCGCGGTCTAGCCCGCATAGGGAATAATCAAGATTGGAGTAAATGTAATCTATTTTTTCGACTATTTTTTCCCAGGCTGCCGTATCGTTTTCGTTAATTACCTTCTCGAGCAAACCCGGGACTCCAGAATAAGCTTTTGAGGTATCCATCCTGCTGCCAGCTACCGGCGATCCCTCAGAATCGATCTTCCTCTTATCCAGCTGTGAGTATACATATTCACTTTTTGGATAGCTTTTATTCTTTGCACTCATCTTCTCCCCCCAATTTATGCGAAGCGGATAACGCAGCATCCAAAACTTTTCAATAAAAAGGCAAAAATTCCAGTAAATTCTACAATAAAACGGTAGATTTTATACTTTCTAAATCTTTTTTAACCCATTCTTTGGTCCTATTTTTACTGCATATCCGCAAATCTATTGTTTCTAATATTTTATCAATTAACTTAATTCAAATATTAGATAAAGCAAATGATATATCTTATATTTATTATATGCATTACATATATTCTATCGTATAGTTATATTCTAAATAAGGGGGGCTTGACCATGTTTCGATTTGAAGAAAATAAATGTTATAGAATGCCAGCCCATTTTGGCGGTTTTGACTGCCCTGGACCTGATGCAGCACTGTATTATAGGGATGCAGTTTCTGTGTCCTTCACGTATACCACCGATAAAGACCAGCTGGAAAGTTATGTGCCCGAAGGCTTTGAGCTTTTACGGCCCGAACTGAATATATCGTATAGTCAGTTGAGAGAAATCGACTGGATGGCGGGAGGAGCATATAATTTAGTTCAGGTCAGTGTTCCGGCCCGCTTCAACGGTAAACGTGACCGGCTGGAAGGTCAATTTATTCTGGTAGTCTGGGAAAATAAAACGGCTCCTATCCTTGGGGGTAGAGAAGAGACTGGCATCCCAAAAATCTATGCCGATATCGAAGATCTGCATACCATCAAGCCAAACTACTATACAACCGCCAGTCATGAAGGAAATACTTTTCTGCGCCTGGAAATGCTTGGGGCAAAGCCTGTGGAGGGACAGCTATTAGCAGATGCACAGGCTTCTGCAGCCACAATCAATGCCCTTGGATGGCGTTATATCCCTAAAGTCGGCGCTCCTGGAGCGGATTTGAGCCAGCCCATATTGTATCCTCAGGGTGCCGAGATCCACAACGCCTGGGCAGGCAGTGGCACTGTCAAATGGACCCAATTGAGCTGGGAGCAGAACCCAATGCAGTGGCATATCATCAAAACACTGTCAGAACTGCCCATGCTCGAGATGTCTCCTGCCATTATGGCGAAAGGTATTGTTATTTTGAAACCCAATAACGGACGTGTTCTTGAGTAATTGGAAGCCTGCTGCTGCAGTTAGTAGGTATTTCTTAATTTTTTTGTAAGCTGGTACCCGAAACAATACTCTTTCATTAGGGAAGCCAGATTCCGGTCTTAAATACTATATCATATGCTGTAGTACGGAAAACCAGTTCAACCGAAAAGAGATATGGAGTGAAGAATCTCCCTAAGGCAGGTTCAGGAAATTCAGTTACGATGAAATTATATCAAGGGACAAAACGAATCTGGATACCTTCTGGCTCAAAGATAAAAGCCTCGCTGACCTTGATTACCTTCCTGACCCCGATATTCTTGCAAATGAGATTATAGAGAACATCGAGGCTTCACTGGAAAGTTTCAAGGAAATTATGGCCACAATTAACGGTGAAAATGAAGAGACTTGAAAGGTAATTTTGATGTGTACTAATAAGTCAAAAACGAACGCTTTGTGGAAATTCTATTCAAGTCGGCTACAATCGAAGGGTAATTTGATTCTCGCGCGATTTAAACAGAATTATCCTGCCCTTTTTGAAACGTCTGATTAAGATTCTTCTCATTTTAGAATCTGTACAAAACCCCTAGTACCATCAACGCGGACATACTGGCCGTCTTTTAAGATTTTGGTAGCATTTTCTATACCGACAACAGCAGGAATACCGTACTCTCGCGCAATTACAGAGCCGTGTGTCATCATACCGCCAATCTCCACCACCAGGGCTTCAACAGAATAAAACAGGGGAGTCCAGCCCGGATCAGTAAAAGGCGCTACTAAAACATCCCCTTTATTCAATTTTGCGGTTTCAGGTTTGAGGATAACCTTTACGTACCCCTCTGCAACCCCTGCAGAAACAGGAGTACCGATTAAAGCGCCTTTCGGAGCCTCAACATCGCTTCTCACACCCGTAATGACTTCTCCTTCACTGGTCATAACCCTGGGAGGAGTCATCTTCTGGTACTGCTCGTAGGCTCTTTTACGGGAGTCTATAAGACGTCTCAGGTCCTCACTAAAACGGTTTTCTAACAATGCAATCAGCTCATCGAAATACAAATAAAACACATCTTCTTCCCTCTCCAGAACCCCTCTTTGATGTAAAACTCGTGCCTCTGAAAGGATAGCCTGCCGATATATATCAAAAAACCGAACAATGACATACTTGGGAAATTCGCGTAAGCCTGTAGAATTTCGATAAATAGAAAGAAGTCTGGACATGAGTCTTACTTTGAGGCTTCCGGCAGGGGTATTGCTAATACGTTCCAGAAGTTTTTGTACAGCTTCCTCAGCTTCCTTCCTTCCTTCTCTGAAACGATCTCGATGTTCTCCCGGAGCATTACTTTTCATGTGGTTTATAATGGATGGAACAAGCAGGGTAGGGGCTTCCCACCATCGAGTGTTTGAAATATCGATCTCACCCGGGCAGCGCATGCCATACAGCCCCATGAACCTGTCCAGTTCGATTCTGAATATATCCCCACCCTTTACTTTACTGAGCTCCTGATAGAAAGTGCTGTCTTTCGCTCTTTCCAGATAATCTACCACTTCAGGATATTTTCGTGCCGTATCGGCCAGGTCCCCAATCATTAACCCCATTTCACCGGTCACGTTTCCAGGAGGGGACTTACTCAGCGTGTCAACATCAAGGTCCTCACCCAGCCATAATCTGGTTAGACGGCTAGCGATGGGCAGAACAATAAATGATAACGGTACATACATCATGCTACCATTCAGTTCCTGCAATAACTTTCCCATACTTTCCTGAACTCTTTTAATCCGCTCTGTCCCTGAGACCTGCAAGATACTGTGCCTATACTTATTCATAATCTGCTCCATAGGAGTTGTAGCTCGCTCAATAATGCCTGAGGGGTCGAGGAAGAATAAACCGTTAACAATGACCGGGATACCCTTAAGATAAAGTGGAAGCATTGGTTTGAATAATTCAAAAACCTGCTTGATTGTGCCTTTGTTTGCTTTTGCTTCCTGTTGAAAGATCTCGCTTGATACTATTTTCTCCAGGGCGTCTCTCATTAGTTCATCCACAATAGCAATTCTCCAGATAAAAAATCGCCGAAGAGTTTTATTGTACAAAAGAGGAGTGACGTCGAAAAAAAGCCTGTCTCCCGCTTCCACGATCACTGAATTGGGAATGAGTACGGAATCTTTTCCCAAAGGGAATATTCCCCGAAAAATAGAAATCCCCATAGGTTTCATGGCATCTGTCATCATTTGCAGGTGAGCAATAGAGAGAAATACGTGAAGTCCATTTCGATATGTTTTGGGAATGGGATAAAGAGTAGTAATAGGGCGGCTTTGTAAGATATAGAACCTATCATCTGCCAGACACCACTCAATGTCCTGTTCTGAGCAGTAGTGTTTTTCTATCCTTTGACCGAGTTGAGCCAGCTCCAATATTTTGTCATCAGAAAGAGCCTGTTTGTTTTGGAGTTCAGGAGCAAGTTCCCTGGTCACTGTTCCCCCTTCTGTGACCGGATAAACAGCTTTCTTTTTTTCCGCGATTTGCTTTTTGACAATCTGACCCTCGCGGACCTGATAAGAGTCGGCAGAAACAATTCCTGAGACCAGAGCCTCACCCAATCCGAAGCTGGCATCAATGGAGATAGTATTCCTATGTCCAGTGACCGGATCCACGGTAAACATAAGTCCGGAAACCTCCGGAAATATCATTTGCTGCACCGCTATGGATAAATAAACCGAACTGTGACTAAATCCGTTCTTGATACGGTAGATAATTGCCCTGTCGGTAAATAGTGAACTCCAGCATTTCCGCACAGCCTGAAGGAGTTGATCTGCTCCTTTTACATTCAAATAAGTATCCTGCTGGCCGGCAAAAGATGCAGTCGGCAAATCTTCGGCTGTGGCGCTGGACCGAACGGCATAAGCCTTTTCTTCCCCTATTATTTTCCACGCATCAAGGATGGATGATTCAATTATTTGGGGTATGGGGATAGTTAGTAAGTGGTCCCTGATCAGCTCTCCCAGCTTGCTAATTTCGTTCTGCTGATCCGGTTTTAAATGGTCAAGCAAATCCAAGAACCTTTCTATCTCATTGCTTGCTGCAATAAAGTCACGGTAAGCTGATGTTGTAATGCAAAACCCCGAAGGGACAGGAAATCCCGCCTTGCTCATTTCTCCCAGATTAGCGCCTTTTCCCCCTACCTCAGGCAAATTTGCCCTGTCAACTTCATTAAAGTGCATTACATAAGCGCTCATGCTAATACACCTCGAAAAAAGAAATTTTGATTTCTATATTATATGCTTTTATAGTATAGGACTTACGCGGTAATCTGCTTTGCAGGCGGCTTTTGAATTAACCTGATTTTTTTCTATACTTTTTTCACTTTTAGTTTGGTATGAAAGTGCTTTCAAAGTGCTTTCAAGCACTTTCATTTACTTATGCTTATTATTCGAAGGATTTCATGTGTATTTTTTAAGTAAATGCTGTTATACTTCAGGGCAATAAATGCATAAAGAAAGTTCATTGGGGTCCTTCCAAATCAATGTAAAAATTAAGAATATGGAGTGCTTATTTTGGATAATAAACATTCATTAGACTTTTCCCAATGATTCAGCTACAAGGAAATTGTAGCAAGGGCATCCTATTGAAACTAAGCTTTCTATTTTTTACAATAAGTTAAAATGTTTATCAGGCTGTAACAAAAATTTGATGTAGTCAAATTGATATTTACGGAGGTTTTGTCTCATCCTGATAAAAATCCTTTGAAATACCACCTAAGCCACCTGTTATTATATATTAATATTGCGCAGCGTTATATATAATTAAGTGTATTATTTTAGCATTATAAAATGCTTCTGACGTAAGCAATTGACTGAAAAATCAATAAAATTAAACCACTAGCAATCTAAAATGTATAAACTCAGCCTTTATCCTTAAACAATTTTCTAAAAATCCAGAACTATATAAATGTTAAAAATTTGTTTGCTGATTTTAAACATCAATATTATATTTGAATAGTTTGAGAAGTGAAATATAAAAGTTTAAGGGGTGCAACATAAATGAAAAGGGGGGACAAAGCGCACTCACTAGTTTCAGCTTCAACAGCTCTTTTCTTATTTTTAATTATCTTTTCATCTACTGAGTCAGTAGCCACTGCACAAAATGATTTGTCCGCTGAATATGCATATATACCGAATGAAAAAAATAATAGTGTCTCTATAATTAACACCACAACCAACACTGTTATCTCCACGGTACCTGTAGGAAATAATCCAGTTGGAGTCACAGTCAACCGCGATGGAACAAGGGTATACGTGACTAACTTCGGTGACGACAATGCTCTCGGATATACTTTTTCTATCATTAACACGGGTACCGATGAGGTTATAACCAAGCTTGTGGACGCAGGCAAAGGAATCAAGCCTTTTGGAGTTGCAATCACCCCGGATGAAACATTATATATTTCGAGCTATGTGACTGATAATGTTTATGCAATTAATCCAATAACCAATTCTATTTCCGCAATACATGTAAGATCTGAGCCTCTTGGAGTTGCAATCACCCCGAATGGAAAATGGGTATATGTGGCTAATAAGAACGACAATACTGTCTCTGTAATTGATACAGAAACAAACAATATTGTAGATAATATAAGTGTAGGAGAGGCTCCTTATGGAATTGCAGTTAACAAAAATGGAACAAAAGCATATGTGACGAACATGGGTAGTCACAATGTCTCTGTAATTGACACCGCAACTAACGAAGTTACAGTTACGGTGCCTGTAGTAAATGATCCTCATGGAATTGCAGTCACTCCAGATGAGAAATGGGTATATGTGGCTAACCACTGCCCTTATGTTGGCACCGTCTCTGTAATTAATACAACCACAAATACGGTTACAAAAAATATAAGTGTAGATCAAAATCCTTGTGGAGTTGCAGTTACTCACGATGGAAAATGGGTGTATGTAACGACTGCCGGCAGTGAAAATGATCCTGGCAGTGTCTCTGTAATTAACACTTCAACCAACACTGTTATCCCCAGTAGGGTGATTGTAGGAACTCGTCCTTCTGGCATAGGTCAATTTATAGGTTCTGTTCAAGATTCCAGAATCGAAACCATGACCATTTTAGCTCTTTCCCCCAATCAATCTCCATCCGGAGAGTTAGGGACACTTACTGTTACAGTTAGTGCAACAACTCAAGGGATAGAAAAACCTTCAGGCACAGTTACTTTCATCATGGACGGAACTGATCATATAGATAAGGATATAATTTCTGGAAACGCAACTTTAGATATTTCATCGCTTTCAAATAGCTCACATTCTATAATAGCAAGATACAAAGGTAATAATAATTTTAGACCCAGTACATCGCCTTCATTAACAGTATCAGTTCAACCTCCTAATGGAAAAACAATCCCTACTCCTACAGACTCGCTATGGGAGAAGTTATTAGGCAATCTAGGGAAATTCCTTAATGAGATCATAATTACAGTATGTGGAGGCATCATACTGGCCCTCTTAAAGAAAAGGTTTTTCTCTAAATGATCTGCGACTTTTTTTGCATCCTCTGCTTTCTAATTGGATGCTTTATATATTTCTATTCAATGTATATACAAGAAGATTCAGGTCGGCAGTGTCGTGATTTACTGTAAATTCTAAGTCAAGTTTCTAAGTCAAGTTTTGTATATTATAAGGAGAAATTGATCTTTTGGTATTGAATCTTTGACTCAAAAACTTTCCTAAATTTGTAATTTTACCGAAAACTTGGCGCATTGTCGTTTGTTTTTCATTTTACAAAAGGTCTATAGTTTTCTATTCGAACTTCAAGTAGACCTCTTCTGGATATAGAATATAATCATTATTATAGGGATCATTAAGTTAAATCCGGCAGGCATTTTCTTAGCCGAGGTCGTCTTTGTATTCTGATCAGTTATATTGGAAGCTGTAAAATTTGCAAAGGCAATTCCAAAAGACTTGTCTCCTACATCCACTGTGGCTGTAACATTGTTTGTCGCTGTATCAATTATAGACACAGTCTTTCCGCCCGTGGTATACACCTTTGCTCCATCTGAACTAACTACCATTTCAGTGAACAAGCTTCCTACCTTTACCTTGCCTGTAACCTTATTTGTAGCCGTGTCAACTACATAGACAGTGTTGGTATTCCATCTCGTCTCATTTATTTCTTCCCTTATTCCACTGAAATATACCTCTGTTCCTTTCAGGTTGACTTTAATTACTCCGCATGGATAGATTCCATCATCCACCACCATGGTTGTAACCTTGTTTGTTGCTATATCGATTAAAGATACAGTGTCATTGAGGCGGTTAGCTACGTATACCTTTTTTCCATTTGGGGCGACATCGATCCAAAAGGGAGCTACTATATCAAGCGTGTCAATAACAGTGTATGTGGTTGCGTTAATTACAGATACAGTGCCACTGTCTAAGTTTGATACATATACTTTTTTTCCATCAGGGCTGACTGCAACTCCAACAGGATGGTATCCTACATCCACTGTGGCTGTAACCTTATTTGTTGCGGTGTCAATTACAGAGACATTGCCGCTACCCATATTCGGCACATAGATATTTTTTCCATCAGGGCTGACTGTGACTCCATAATAAGGAAAGAAACCTACAGTAACCGTATCTGTGACAGTGTTAGTTGCTGTATCAATTACAGACACAGTATTGCCTGGGAAATCCAGGCTCCCAAAGTTCGCCACATATACTTTTTTTCCATCCGGTGTGGCTACAATTCCTAGAGGATTACTTCCCACCTGCACTTTTGCTATAACCTTATTTGTGGCAGTGTCAATCACTGAGACATTGTTTCTGTCAGCATTTGTAACATATAAAAACGACTCCGCACCTGCGATACTTACCATTAAAAGCGCCAGCGACATTATTCCTAAAGCTTTTATGAGAACATGTCTTCTGCGTATTTTATCACATTTCTTTTCTTTCATTTTAATCCTCAGCATATTGATTCTGATATCAGTGTACTCCGTAAAACTTCTCAACCTGGTTGATTATAATGGATCTAAAAGCGTTTACAATTTATTAAATTCAAAAGTTTATTGGAATCATTTATAATGTAAAATAGTCTTGAATTTACTACTATATATCATTCCCATTTAATGGAATATATTTCAATAAAAAGATATAATTATATATTTAAAAACAAATACTTTAATAAAAAATAGAAATCCATTCACAAATCAAATTACTTTTCTATTTTAATTCCTAATTATTCTAATTATTTATAAATTTTTTATTTAATATTCAAAATTATATATAATACTATAAATTTGAATGTTTAAGGAAATGATTTAAACTTATGGTTATATCTTTCAATATTAAGATTTTCTGAATGAGGGAAAGGACGAAAACTAAATGAAGACTAATAAAAAAATATATTCAGTAGCTTTAGCTACAATAGCTCTGATGTTATTTTTAGTTCTCGTATCATCTACGTCATCAGCAGCTACTGCACAAAACTCTTTGCCTGGGATCATCGAAACTAAGATCACCACCAGTGGGTCAGCGGGCTTTCCTGATATCTACGGAGACAGGATAGTGTATATGAATTGGCGTAATGAAACCGAACTCTCTGAGATCTATGTTTATAATCTATCTACAAAAATGGAAACCATGATTCCCACCAGCGGATTAACAGGCTTTCCTAAAATCTATGGTGATAGGATAGTATACTCTGCTTTAAATATGAGTAATGGAAGGGCTGATATTTACATGTACAACCTTTCCACTTCCAAAGAATCTCGGATAACCAGCAGCGGAATCTCAGGCTTTCCTGACATCTATGGGGACAGAGTAGTGTATATTAATAGTCTTGGAGGCCGAGGTGATATCTACCTGTACGATCTTTCTACAAAAAAGGAAACTCCGATAGTCGTCAATAGATATCCAGGAATTCCTGCCATTTACAATGACAGGATAGTATTTCACGAGTGGGACAGTCGACTCCTCAAACACTCTGATATCAAAATGTACAATATCTCCACTTCCGAGGAAACTCAAATCAACACAAGTGGATCAGCAGTGCTTCCTGTCATCTATGGTAACAGGATAGTATATTATAATGCGAGTCATGGAAAGCCTGACATTTACATGTTTGATCTCTCTACAAAAGAAGAAACTAAGATCACTACCAATGAGACAGCAAACGGTACTTCCAATGGCTATGGTTCTCTTGCCATCTATGGGAGCAGAATAGTGTGGCTTGATCGGCCACATATTGAAGACCTGCAGCCCGGTGGAAAACTGTGCTATAACATCTACATGTACGATCTCTCAACTTCCAATGGGACTAAGATCTCCACCAATGAATACATAATTTACAATCTTGCTACTTACGGTAACATAATAGTATGGAGTGGTGAAGATAAAGCACCTGGTAACAATTCAACAGTTGATATCTACATGTGCACCATTCCGGGAGAGGATACAGAACCGGATGCTGAACAAGAACCCCTGGTGAAAAGGAATGAAAGCATGCCTGGGTTTGAAGTAATTAGTGGCATCGTCAGCCTGTTTGCAGTCTTCCTGTACAGGAGAAGATAGAGACAAAGTGAATTGTAGGCAGGAAGCAGAAAATTACTGCGTTTTAATACTATAAGTCAGGAAGCAATTAAAATGACAAAAAAGTCAGATGAAGAGACAAAAAGTTAGATGGGGAGAGAAAAAAATCACGTGAATAAGCAAAAAATTACTTGAGGGGAATAATTCCCCTTTTTTGTTATTTACATTGAACCCAATTTTAGTCTTTAGTTTCAGCCTTATATTTGCTTTCTTCCATACAGGAAGACTGCAAACAGGCTGGCTAGCCCGTAAATAATTTCAAAACTTGGAGTACTCTTACTTTCTTCTGGGTTGGTTTTAAGTCCAGCATCAAGCCCTTCGATCCCAGCATCCGTTCCATTGGTTGCTCTGGTCTCTAATTCAGGCTTTGCCCCTGTTTTATTTTCATCCCCTGGACTTTTTGTCTTTCCTGTAATAACAAAAGAAGAGGATTCCGGAGTTTCGGCTGTGAAATACAGAAATTTGTCATCTTCCCTTGATAAATTTACTGCCAGCTGCCCCCATTTTTTCTCACTGTATTTATTAAGGGTGATAGAAGCCGGATCGATCTTTTTATCCTTTATCCAGGATTTATCAACCTTGAAACAAACGGTTGGATTTTCAATGTTCTTTGAGGTAGCAATTCCACCGTTCCCAATCCAGATGTTAAAAGATTTGTAAACTTCTTCAGAAGGCAATTCGGAAACTAAAGCCGATTTTCCTTTGAGCTGCTCGGCAATTGTTGTGGTTTTGCCAAAAGTTCTCTTTGCATCAAAAGTCACATACACAACGCAGGTAGCATTCTTTGTGAAATCAAACTTTACAGGCTTTCCATTTGTAATAAAGGCCTGCGAAAGTTCTTTCACTTCAACGTTTTTTGCAGGTTCAGGGGAACCACCGCCTCCGCCGCTTCCTCTACTGGAACTGCCACCACTCTTGCTGCTGCCGCTGGAACTGCTTTCCAGTACAGTTATTGTAGTAATTTTTGAGGAGAAACCGTATGCATTGTTTATTGTCAGGTTAACAAAATATGTCCCTGGGGCTGTATATACATAAATAGGATTCTGGCTGCTCAAGTCGGGCTTTCCGTCACTATCGAAGTCCCATGCCCTTGATTTCGCATTTTGGGATAGATCAGTAAACTGCACTGCCAGAGGGGCATAACCCCAGGTAACGTTGCTGCTGAAGTTCGCAATTGGGATCTCCAGATCTGCAATATTCTGATCTTTAACCTTGATATAATTATGTTTTGTTATGATAGATTTCCCGCCGCGGTTATCCAGATATAATGTTACAGAGTATTTCCCTGGTTTTTCGTAGGTGTGTGTTGCATGCGGCGTTGCTGAAGAGTTATTATCTACCATATAAGTCTGAGTTACACCATCTCCAAAATCCCACTCTCGCCATATTGGATAGTTTGGAAATTCGGCATCTTTATCATCGAGGAATGTTACCGTGAGTGGGGCATATCCAGAAATTACGTCGGATGAAAAGTATGCAGGAGATGGAGCTTCGCTCCTTATTCCCATAAGTACATAACCGTACTTACTTATCGTGTCTCTGCCCGCTGCGTTTCTCACTGTTAAATTTACAGTATACCCACCTATTTTTCCATATGCATGAGTCGGGTTCCTTTGTGTTGAGGTATTCCCATCTCCAAAATCCCATTCCCAGGACGTTGGCGAGCCTGTACTGTTGTCAAAGAATGAAATAACCTCATTTTCATAAATTCCGGGATCAGTATCTCCATTTAAGACTTTTTCGGCTTCAGGGGAATAGAAATCTGCAACAGGTTTTTCCGCAGGCGAGCCTGTCGTGACCGTGATATAACCTGGTCTGGTTATAGAACTGTTGCCAGCAGCATTGGTTACCTTTAGAGCAACGTTATATATGCCGGGCTTTGTAAAGGTGTGTGTTGCATTCATTGCATGTTTTGAGTGAATCCCGTCTCCAAAATCCCAGAGCCAGGAAGTCGGTACTCCACCAGTGCCGGTGTCAGTAAACAACACAACTAAAGGTGCATTTCCTGAAGTTACATTGGAAGTAAATGCAGCGACTGGCGGCAGGGTGTTATTAATTTTTGTCACCTGAGTAGCTGATGCGACTGGCAAGATTAATACTGAATATGTAAAAATTAGGATTGCTGAAGCTAAGGCTATTGAATATAACTTCTTCTTATTTTTCATTTGACTCCCCCATCTAGTCTCGATCCCTCAAAACTAATATACAGTTTACGTTAAATGTATTCTTTGATTTTGACATTATAATATAAATTAGAATAAATAACGTAAATACATCCAAAATTATATTTATCCCTTAATTAATTGTGACGATGTCCAATAAGTAGAGTAGTTGTTCAATATATTATTCTATATGTAAAAATTCTTCTGATCTTTTTTACATATTGATTTTTATTCCAAACTAGTTCCCATTTATTATATTCTCAGTAGACCATGGATAAACACAGATAGACACAGATATTTATAGATGTTTTTTAATCCCGTTACTATCTGGTTTATCCGTATCCATCTACGGTTCTTCTATAAAATATCCATTTACCAGTATTACTCTAAAATCCAGCTTTGTTCCCAGAATTTGGAATCGATGCACTAGAAATTGTTTCAATAGGCTGGTATCAAGTTTATTTAAAATTGGTTATACAAATTATTGAAAGGATAAGGGGATAGCGGAGAGTCAAGAAATAGGAATAAATCAAAAAATGATAAAATTAAGAAAAAGCGTTGAAAGAAATAGGAACTGGGTACAAAACCACAGCTCAGGCAATCTCTGCAATCTTTCTTGCAGATGCTTTTAACACTTCTCTTGCCTTTGATTCGGTAAGTCCGGCTCCCATTGCGACTTTCAGAGCAGTTTCATCGGTGATCAGGTTCTCAGGGTCATGGGTGTCAGTGTTTACAACAAGTGTTGCACCAATTTCGAGGGCAAGCCTTACAAGGTGGCCGTTGGTCCTGTTGTGGCCATTTCTGGCTGTGATCTCAAGGCAGATATTGTTCTCTTCAGCAGTCTCGATATCTTCTTCGGAAATCAGACCTGGGTGAGCAAGGATATCCACATATTCGCAAGCAGCTGCCGCTGCATTTGTTCCGGGTGCAACGGGCTCGGAAGTAGTTTCACCATGTACAACCACGATTTCTGCACCCAGCTCTTTTGCTCTTTTTGCAAGGGGAGCGATCTTTCCTGGGGGCACATGTGTTAATTCAACGCCTGACAAAACGCGGATATCCCATTCCTCTTCCAGATATTTTGCTTTTTTTGCAGCTCCTATAAGCTGCTCGAGATTGGTATAATCGGCATGGTCAGTAATTGCAATAGCCTCATAACCGTGAATAACTGCCCGCCGGACAAGTTCGCTGGGAATCAATTCCCCATCACTGAAAATCGTGTGAGTGTGAAGGTCAATCAATTGGATCACCGTGTTTGGAAGATTTTTATCATTCTCTGCTTACTTTTTCTGCTACTTTTCTGTTCACTTTTTCTGTTTATTTTTTTCTGTTTATTTTCATTACTTAATTTTTTGCTTACTTATTCGTTATTTCCAAGCCTTTCTGCGACATCAGCAAAAGCGAAGTTCGGCTTGACATCCTTTATTTTTATCCTGACCTTTTCTCCAATCTCAACTTCCTTTACGAAAACAACAAACCCTTCTATAAGTACGGCCCCATCCCCGCTTGAGCCCAACTTCTCGATATCCACAACGAATTCGTTGCCTTTGCGGAGGGGAGCTGTGAGAAACCTCTTTCCGATAACATAGATTTCAGCACTCTGGGACCGTGACGCTTTTGGAGAATAGGCAGCTGTTCGGACAAAGTTTTCCCTGACCTTTTGCATGTAGTCGCCAAACATATCCCCCTGGAAAACCTTAACAACGAAATTTCCTTTGGGCTTGAGAATTTTTTTTGCACATTCAAGAGCTGAGGTTGCAAGCTCGATTGACCTTGCATGGTCATAAGACCAGTTTCCTGACAGGTTTGGGGCTGCGTCACAGAGCACTACATCAGCACCTTTTGCCCCCACGATCTGAATTATCTTTTTTATTGTAGATTCTGCATTTATATCGCCCTGGATAGTCTCGACTCCTTCGATAGGTTCGATTCTCTTCAGGTCCACGCCAAGGACTTTGCCCCCTGACAGTTCCTTTGCAACCTGGAGCCATCCGCCAGGAGCTGCACCCAGATCAACAACCGAGTCTCCCCGCCTTATAATATTATGTTTTTCATTAATCTGTTTAAGCTTGAAGGAAGCCCTGGATCGGTACCCTTCTTCTTTTGCCTGACGATAATAGTAATCTCTCCTGTCTCTTGCCATTGCTTACCTTTCCTGCACTGAAAGCTGATATAGATTGCGCAAAAGTCGTTTTGCACAGATCGATTGGTTCTTTCAATAAGATTAATCTTTGTCAATAATATCCTGATATGTTATTGTTCATTCACTGGCATTCACTAATCTGTTGTCACACATTTACTAATCTGCTGTCATACATTTACTAATCTGCTGTCATACATTTACTAATCTGCTGTCACCACTAATTCTCTGACCTTATGCTTCAATAGCATTCTTGTTCTCATTCTTATTCTCGCAGTCACTATCATCTACACTGAATAAAATTACAGAACAAATTAATACGATCATAGGTATCCATACCGCTTTAGCTCCAATAAATGAAGTAAGTAGCCCTCCCAAAATCGCTCCTGCTAGAAAAGAGAGGTTAACTTTGGAGAATTGGATGGCTTTCAGAGCCGATTCTTTATCTTTTTTTGTGAAAGCAATATAAGCTTTCTGTGTAGCTGAACGTAAGTTTCCTGTAATCATTGTTGTATTATATTCAGAACCAACCAGTTTGCGAAATGAAGATACCTGAACCGAACAAACAAATGAAACCGCAACGGTTACAATGATATTCGGGCTTGTGTAAGGTATAAAGCCTATGATAAAAAGGACTGCTATTTCAAGAATTAAAACTGCTCTTTCAGAGTCCGGTATAAACAGGCGCATTGAAGGATTTTTAATCATCTCAGCAACCACTACTCCGACAGTAAATGCCAGAATAGGTACTGCATGAAGCACTGCTTTCCCCCATTCTCCCGTTGCAGCTTCTATGCCCATAAGCACGAAATTCCCAGTCTGAGAATTGGCGAAAACCCCGCCTCTCCCTACAAACGTATAAGCATCAAGAAATCCTCCCACAATTGCAAGAAGTATTCCAAGCTCCACAGATTCAGAGGTAAAATTCTATAATTGACTTTTTTTATTACTATGGGAGCGCAGAGGGTCACGAATACCCTGACCTTTAGGTCGGGGATGAAGTGAACCCTCGCTGGCTGTTTTGTATTCGCTTAAACTGTATCAATCATCGTTTTTTTGTAAAATGAGGTTTTTTGACACCATAGCCACAGGTGGTTCCAGCTACCTATGGCTAGGATGTGATAAGCGTTGGAATTGCGCAGTTTTAGCCATGGCTATGGTCAGATTACCTACCACATCGTGTTGGTGCCTAAGTATCGATACAAGATATTCTACAATAAACGAGTTAAAAAGGATTGCGAGTCTACATTCCACAATATTTGCACAGAGCAAGGCTACAAAATCCATGCTCTGGAAGTTGTAGATAATCATGTTCACCTGTTCCTGGAATTCCACCCAAGCACCTCTCTATCAGAGGTGGTTCAATACTTGAAAGGAGGCAGTTCTTACAGACTGTTCAAGCTTCATCCTGAACTGAGAACACGATATTGGGGTGGAAGTCTATGGTCAAGTGGTAAATTCTATCGATCCGTTGGAAATGTAACCGCTGACACAATCAAGCACTACATTAAGGAGTCACAGGGAAAACCGAAAACAGAGGTTCAATCACATAGATTAAAGTCTAGGCAACGGAGAATTAACGAGTTCTAAATGCCAGAATAACCGGGCGGGCGGCCCATCAGCATACCCCATCCTTTAGGTTGGGGTGGCCGCACGCAGTTTGATTTTTAGGTATTTGCATCTTTATCATTTAAAATTCAAATAAAACTTCTCAATAGTAACGAACTTTAATATTAATCGTAAAAGGGAAAACGAAATCTGTTATAGTAATTTTAAAAAACGTGACTTGTCAAATAAGCCATAACTTTATTCATCTATTATTTTTTAAGTTTTGACTTACTGGATAACGATTTCGTCTTTATTGATTAAAACAGAAAGCATTAGCAAATTTTGTTTTTGCTTCTCGTTTTCCCAGTATAACAATATACACATTTGTCTTAATATATAATACTCACTGAATAATTATTGTAGCATCCAGTCTCTTGTAAGGAAACATATGTGAATTTTGCAGCAAATGAACTCAGTGCTTCATAGCAGATACCTTCTGGAGCTTAAAACCGTTCTGAGAATCTCTTCACCACCTGTTTTTTCAACTCTGATATCGGCTGGCTTTTCAATAATTTCAAGGTTGAGAGGAAGACGTTTTCGGATTTCTCCAATTAACTGAAAATCCCCGCTTAGAAAGACAAAGTCAATAGACCTATTTTCTTCGAGAACCTTATCCAAAGCCTCAATGACTTTGTCCATGTGATGCGCAATATCCTCTTCCCTGAGTCTTTCGAAACGACGCTGGCTAAAGCCTCCTTTGCTGTGTTTTTCCTTTACACTGCTTCGGATAAGCTCCTCGGTGTCGAAGATCTCCGCATCTGGAGTAAAACCTATGAAAGATTCGCCTGCATGCAGGACAAGGACGAGCAGGCAGTAATCCTTACTCAAAATCTCTTCAAGCAAAGAGACTTCAAAATTATGCCCAAGCTGCCAGGCAGGGGAAGTAATCGGAACAGGAGGAGCTATAGCTTCGCAGACCATCCTGTGAAGATCATAGAAAAACACAAGGCCGATTTCAGAGTCAAGCCTGTCAAGAAGCGTACGGGTTTCCTCTTCTACATGCTCAAGAACCTTTTCGCTCAACACGCTTGAAAGGCTGGTGCCTGGGGGGAGGTAAGCAGTTAGCAGGTCGTCTGAAGGGGCGTGAAAAGATTTGAGTTTAGAAAGATAAGCCTGAACAGCTTGCTGACTAAGGGTTTCAATTCCGCGAAACTGCAGCTTTTCCTCGGATTCAGTCCTGATGGCTTCAAGCTCATAGGAAAGGGTCTGGGTTCGAACACGTTCCAGATTTAAAAGGGCCTCAGCTTCCTGCCTGTCCGCAACTGCCTGCCTTGCCAGACTCTCTCGCTTTTCAAGCTGGATTTTTGCACTCCACAGGTCGAGCTCCAGTTTAGTGACCTGTGAACTGAGCCTATCAACCTCAACCTCAAGCTGTTCTTTTCCTGAAAATTTCCCTATAAATTTACTTAAGCCTCTTTTCGTAACTTCTGAGGCTTCTTTTTTTGTTTTTCTACTGTTCATCTACTCCTCCCGACCATTTCAGGCTTCAATAAAATAAGTTGTACAGAACTGTTATTGCTGACATTATAATATTGCTGAGATTGCAACTCTTGCGACTTAAATTGCATCTTTTACTTAGTTAATATATCCCATTTGTCTACGAAATAAAGCTTTTCTAAAGCTTTTCTATAAAATTTTTCTATAAGTTTTATGAGTTCTGTTTTATAAGTTCTAATCCTTTTCATGCTCTAAACCTTCGTATTTCGAAAGTTTTAAGAATATCATATTGAATGTCACTTTGCTTTATGGAGCATTTTCTGAAAAGTAAAGCCGATTCGAGAGTCATTATCTAGCTTATTATTAACCTTATAGATCACTCCGGTGCCTGAATGAGTACGGTATTGAAAGACTTTCAATATCAGACGGGCAAAAAATCCAAATTACAACGAACCTGAAAAATCCCGGTAAAAAGAGACCGGACTGAGTAGATTAAATGGATAAACAGGACAGGCAAAAAGTCGTTAAGTCCGGAGCCGAAAAGTTCCATCCCACGCTCTGGATCGAGGGCCAGAAGAGCTCTTCCCTTGCCGGGAAAACCATTGTTCTTGGCGTTACAGGCAGCATTGGGGCAGTAAGGACCGTCGAGCTTTCAAGGGAACTGATACGAAACGGGGCTGAAGTCCATGCTGTTATGACAGAGGCTGCCACGCACATCCTGCACCCTGATGCCCTGCATTATGCTACCGGAAACCCTGCAATTACCGAACTTGGAGGCAGGGTTGAGCATGTGGAGTTCTGCGGGCTCAAAGGCAGGGCTGATCTTCTTCTTATAGCCCCTGCAACAGCAAACACTATTGGAAAAATCGCATATGGGATAGACGATACTCCTGTCACCTCGTTTGCAACAACTGCCCTTGGCTCTGGCGTGCCTGTTATGGTTGTTCCTGCAATGCACGAATCAATGTTCAGGCATCCGGCTGTAGCTGAAAACCTGAAAAAATTAAAAAGCTGGGGAATCTCGGTTGTAGGTCCCAGGCTGGAAGAAGGCATTGCAAAAATTGCAGCAAACGAAGAAATCGTGCTCGAGGTCGAAAGAGCTCTCGGAAGCAGAACCCTTGAAAACCGGAAGGTAATTATCACGAGCGGCTCCACTGCCGAAAGCCTGGATCCTATCCGGATTCTGACGAACCGGGCTTCGGGTAAAACCGGCAGGGAACTTGCCCTTGAAGCTTACCGAAATGGAGCTGATGTAACTCTTGTACACCGAGACAGACTTGGGTTTGCAGGGGTCAGGGAGATTTTTGCAGAGAGTGCTGCTGAAATGACTGATACTGTGTTCTTGGAACTTGAGAAAGGGTACAACGTCCTTATCAGTTCGGCAGCAATTGCAGATTATACAGCCGAGCCTTCTCCCAAAAAGATCAAGTCGGGAGGAGAACTTGTCTTGAGATTGAAACCGACCCGCAAACTGATAAAAGAATGCCGTGAAAAATATCCCGACCTTATAATAGTAGGTTTCAAAGCTGAAACCGGGGTTGAAACCAATGAGCTCATCAGAAGGGCAGCTTCAACCCTTAAAGCGTCAAAACTGGACCTTATTGCTGCAAACGATGTTGGAAAAGGCGGAATGGGCACAGAAGAAAATGAACTTTACCTGCTCGGACGGAAAAAAAACGAACCCAGGCATATAAGCGGAAATAAGCGCAAGCTTGCAGCTTATATTCTTGAAGAGGTAGCCGGACTTTTAAAAAGAAATTTCTCCTAAAATAAGAAAATTCTCTGACTTGTTGACTTATGTTGAAATTGACAAAATTGAAGTTGGCAAAATTGAAATTGACAAAGTATTCCAGAGTATTCCACAAAAATCCGAAACATTCTGCACAGTATTCTGCAAAAAGGAACGAACTTTGAAAAATGATTGAAATGGTAAAAGGCGTTTTCTATGCGTATAAATGAGAATGAAGGAGCAAATATTCTGGCAAAAGCCTATGCTCCGGGACACATCACAGGTTTTTTCCAGATTCACGATCATGAAGATCCTCATCGTAAGGGTTCTACAGGTTGTGGAATTGTCCTCAATGGAGGCGTTGCAACCGAAATAATGGTCGGGAAATCCATAGAAGAGACCGAAGTCTTCCTTAATGGAAAAAAAGTTGAAGGCAGAACTACCCAAACAGTCGCAGAGATGATGACTGATGTGCCTGTAAGAATAAAGAGCTGGGCAGAAATCCCAACCGGATGCGGATTTGGAGCTTCAGGTGCAGGAGCTCTTGGGACAGCCTATGCCCTGAATAGGGCACTTTCCCTGAACCAAACCGTAAAAAGCCTGACTGAATATGCCCATGTAGCCGAAGTTGTTAACTGCAGCGGACTTGGGGATATTGCTGCCCAGTCCAGTGGTGGGATAGTAATCAGGCTGCAGCCCGGCGGCCCTGAATTTGGACTTGTGGACAGGATTCCGACTCCTGAAGCCAGGGTTTTTTGCATTGTACTTGGTGAGATCTCAACAGGTTCGGTTCTGAGGGATGAAGTTACAGCCACAAGAATTAACAGCGCAGGGAAAGTGGCCATGGCTGAGCTGCTTAAAAAACCCACTCTTGAGAATTTCATGCAGCAGGCAAAAGTGTTTGCTAGTAGAACAGGTCTTATGAGCAGCCGGGCAGAAGATGTCATCGAAGCCGTAAACGCAAGCGGAGGGTTAGCCTCCCAGGCAATGCTTGGAGATACGGTTTTTGCAATCGCGCCTTACTCCCAAGAGTTCTCTCTTTACGAAGCCCTCCAGGAATTCGGACAGGTGCTGGAATACGGCATAAGTACCTGCGTGCCGAAGTTAATGAATGGGTGAATGAATGATCGATTGATTGAATAGATAAACGAATGATTGATTATAAGTGAACAAATAAAGGGCAAAGCCTACTTATTTCTGAACCTGAATGCTTTGAACTTATAGACAATTATATTGGAACCTAGGCAATTATATTGGAACCGAAGAAAACTGATTTACAGCTTAAGTAATAAGTCAATAAAGGTACTAGAAAGTAATCCAAAATAGGTAAGCGACCATGACTGAGATACCCAAAAACCACCCGAGGTATGAGTCCCTGTTATCCCGCGAAAAAGTTGCATCCGGGGTAAAAATGGGAATTACAAGCATTCAGGGGCTGGTTGCCCAGGGAAGAGGCGAAAGCTTTGATTATCTTATAGGTGAGCGAAGCACCAGTTCTGCTGTGCATGCGGAAAGGGCTGCAGTTGCTGCCCTACTTCTGGCAAAGAACCCTGTGATTTCCGTAAATGGAAATGTTGCAGCCCTCGCTCCTGACAAAGTTGTTGACCTTGCAGACATTACCGGGGCAAAGCTTGAGGTGAATCTCTTTCATAGGACTGAGACTCGGGTTCACCTTATAATAGAACAACTCAAAGCCAATGGAGCTTTTGAGGTACTTGGAAAAAATCCTGATGTAAGTCTGGAACTCCCTCACGACAGGCGGTTGGTAGAAAGCCGAGGGATCTATTCCGCAGATGTGGTGCTTGTTCCACTTGAAGACGGAGACCGCTGTGAGAAACTTGTAGAAATGGGAAAGACTGTTATAACTATTGACCTGAACCCTCTCTCACGAACTTCAAGGAAAGCCACGATCTCAATAGTCGATAATCTTACCAGAGCACTCGAAAATATGATCAAGTTCGGGGTAGAAATGAAAAAGGAGAAAAAAGAAGAGCTTGTGAAATTGATCACGACATATGATAATAAAGAAGCCCTCTTTGAAGCAATTTCTGAAATTCAGGAACACCTTAAGATCATGGCTGCAGAAATAGGGTACTGAATATAAATGGGATATTGAATATGGACCTAATAGAAAAAACGAGGGAGTTTGTAGCTTCTTTTCTTGAAGGGGAGCCCAGTTCCCACGATATGTCTCATATTAACCGGGTAGAAGCTCTTTGTTTGGAAATTCGGGAAGTTGAAGGAGGAAATTCTCTAGTCCTGCAGCTTGCAGCCCTTCTCCACGATGTCGGCGTAATTAAGGAGCATGAAGAAGGCGGGGACCATGCCGTTTACAGTGCTGATATCGCCTCTGAGTTTCTTTCGAAAGCAGGACTTGGAAAAGAAGTTGTTGAGGCTGTTGAAAGCTGTATCCTGACACACCGCTTCAGCGCAGGGGAAAAACCGGAGACGCTCGAAGCCCAGATCCTGCAGGATGCCGACAGGCTTGATGCTCTGGGGGCAGTAGGGATCTTCAGGGCTATTTTTTCTATGGGAGCTCTCAGGATGCTAAAGCACGCAACAGGGATCGATAAAGGGAGTTCAAAAAGCACCGTGTATATTGAAAACCCTATTGAAGGCTTTAACGAATATATGCAGTATAAGCCTTTTATTATCCCTGAGAAGTTGAACACGGATACTGCCAAAAAGATTGCCGAAAAACGGCTTAAGATCATGCGCCTTTATCTTGAAGCCTTGAATTCTGAGACAGGAACTTATGAGCCGAACCTGTGAACCTGGACGCTGAGTTTTGAAGTAGTTCTGAGTAAAATTAAGTAAATTTGAGTGAACTTCAGTAAGCTTTTGTTATTTGGTGCATAAATCCCAACGGCAAAGCTTAGTACTGCAAAAATCTTACTTTCTCAAGAATACATAACTTTTCTACAGGGTTTTAGCATAATTTTCAGGACAACTTTTTTTAGGATAACCTCTTATTTCAGTTATCTCTTAATTCCAGTTAACCTGTAACTTCAATATCTCTTAAATCCGGATAGTATTCTTAATTCAGATTATCTAACTTCAGTTCATTACCTGACGGATCTGATTATATGGCTGATATAATTATAAAAAATGCTTACGTTTTAACGATGGACCCTGAAATGGGAGATCTCAAAAACGGAACCGTTGTCATTGAAGACGGAAAGATTACGGAGATCGGGGAAAAGACAAAAGAAAGTGCCGAGACCATAATTGATGCAAAAAATTCGGTAGTAATGCCAGGGCTTGTAAACACTCATACCCACGCCGCAATGACGTTTTTTAGAGGCTATGCTGACGATTTACAGCTTGCAGATTGGCTTGAAGGACATATCTGGCCTGCTGAAGCAAAGCTGACTGCAGAGGACGTCTATAAAGGCAGCCTGCTTGCCTGTCTGGAGATGATAAGGTCAGGTATCACTACTTTTGCAGATATGTATTTCTTTATGGATGAAACTGCAAAAGCTGTTGAGGCATCAGGGCTTCGGGCCTCTCTTTGCCATGGGCTCATAGAACTCTGGAATGAAGAAAAAGGAGAAACCGATCTTAAAGAAGGAAAGCGCTTTGTTCGGGCCTGGCAGGGAGCGGCTGACGGTAGGATAAAAACAATGTATGGACCTCATGCCCCGAATACCTGTTCCGAGGAATTCCTTGCAAAGGTTAGGGAAGAGGCTAACAGGGATGGAGCCGGAATCCATATCCATGTCCTTGAAACAGAAGCCGAACTCCTGGCTATGAAAGAAAGGTACGGAAAATGTTCGGTACACCTCCTAGAAGACATGGGTTTTTTGGGACCTGATGTGCTTGCTGCTCATTGTGTCTGGCTTTCGGACGGCGATATAGAAATTCTGGCAAAAAGAGGGGTGAACGTTTCCCATAACGCCATAAGTAATATGAAGCTGGCATCAGGAATTGCACCTGTGCACAAGATGCTTGAAGAAGGAGTAAATGTGAGCCTTGGTACTGACGGCTGTGCCTCAAATAATAACCTTGACCTTTTTGAGGAGATGAAAACGGCTGCCCTACTGCATAAAGTCAATACTTTCAGCCCTACTGCCCTTCCTGCGCGGCAGGTACTTCAAATGGGTACAGTGAACGGGGCAAAAGCTCTTGGCACGGAAACCGGCATGTTGAAGGTTGGAAAGAAAGCTGACCTGATCGTGGTGGATATGAAAAAACCGCATCTTACTCCTTGCTTTGATGTTCCTTCCCACCTTGTGTATTCTGCAAGAGGAAGTGATGTCAGGACAACAATTGTAAACGGAAAAGTCCTGATGGATGATTACCGAGTGCTGGTCCTGGACGAGCAGAAAGTGATGGAAGATGCCCAAAAAGCCGCAGAAGAGCTTATAGCAAGGGTAAACGCCTGAAAATTTTCCTTATGATATAAATAATTCATATCAAAAGTTTTCCACTGTGGAACCTAAACAACTAAAAAGGTAAACATTTATGTTTAAGTTAGAATAAAAATCGAACTCAATCGCTTATTTCAATCGCTTATTTGATACTACGGGATTATCATGACCGAAAAAGAACTCATAGAATCCGGAAACATGAAAATGGACTGGGCAAGAAACCATATGCCTGTGCTTGCTATTGTCAGGGAGAAATTTGAGGAAGAGAAACCCCTGAAAGGGCTGAAAATAGGAATGGCTCTGCATGTGGAAGCAAAAACCGCAGTCCTTGTAGAGACTCTGGCTACAGGCGGGGCAAAGGTGTCAATTACCGGCTGCAACCCCCTTAGCACCCAGGACGACGTTGCCCTTGCCCTTGGTACTCGTAAAAATATAAGCTGTTTTGCAAAATACGGAGTTGGGAGTGAGGAATATTATGAAGCAATCGACAGAGTCCTGGATCTCGAGCCCGACATTACAATAGATGACGGAGCAGACCTTATATTTAAATTACATAAGGAAAGGACCGACCTGCTTCCAAACATCCTGGGCGGCTGCGAGGAAACAACTACTGGCGTGCACAGGCTTCATGCGATGGAAAAGGAAGGAGCCCTGAAAATGCCAGTAATCGCAGTAAACGACGCCATGACCAAATATCTCTTTGACAACCGCTACGGGACAGGACAGTCAGCCTGGGACGGGATTAACAGAACCACAAATCTCCTGGTTGCAGGCAAAAACGTTGTTGTTGCAGGCTATGGCTGGTGTGGACGCGGAGTTGCAATGCGGGCTGCGGGCTTAGGAGCAAATGTGATCGTTACCGAAGTCGATCCTATAAGAGCCCTTGAAGCCAGGATGGACGGGTACAGGGTCATGAAAATGGCAGACGCTGCAAAGTTAGGGGAAATCATTGTGACTGCTACTGGAAACCGTGATATCCTCACAGCTGAACATTTCAAATCCATGCCTGACGGAGCAATCCTTGCAAATTCTGGCCACTTCAATGTGGAAATCGATATGGAATCCCTTGCCTCCCTTGCTAAATCCGTCCGAACAGTAAGAAACAATATAAAAGAATACGATATCGGCGACAGGTGCATTAATGTCATAGCCGAAGGCAGGCTGGTTAACCTTGCTGCTGGCGACGGCCATCCTGCCGAGGTTATGGATATGAGCTTTGCAAATCAGGCTCTCTGCGTACGCTATATTGCTGAAAACAAGCTTCCTAACGGAGTCCATAAGGTACCTCTGGAACTTGATACCTTTGTGGCAAAAATGAAACTTCAGTCAATGGGCATAAGCATTGACGAACTCACGCCGACACAGGAATGCTACATGAGCGGCTGGGAGTGCGGGACGTAATTTGGAAAATAATTAGTAGTGAATAAGTAGTGAATAATGGATTAGTAGTGAATAATTTCTGCAGTCAATAGAATCTGCTGCTTTAAATGGCAGTGAATGTTATTACTTTCACTTTTTATTCCATACCAGAAGTAATAATATTTGCTGCCTCTCAAAAGCTTTACACGGATTATAAGCCTTAACACAGCTTTTAAAAAGAATTTTTATATGATAAAACTTACTTTACTCTATAAGTGTTACTCTATTTTTAAATATAAATATTTTTATTGATAATTACTGCATCTCCCTTTTAATTAATTTTCATGAGATATAATATTTTGACAATTATTATAGACAGTTTTATAACCAAGAATTTGTAAATATCATAATTGATATACAATTTATTTTACAAATGCATTGAAAAAACTATATATTTGTTATTTTTTCAAAAAAATCTGGACTCACTTGTAGTGGAAATATACGTAGAACCGGTAACAATAATAAACGTAAAGGCCCCTGAGAACCCGACTATGAAGCTTTGATTAACATAGGTTAAAAATAATAGATACTCAAAATATGAAAAAACGTCCAGATTCTAGTAATTTATCAGGATTTGGCTTAAAAATACATGTTGAATATAAAAGTGATTACATAAAAAATAACACCAAATATTTTTCTGTCAGGTTCTGGGTTTTGAATGTCCTGGTAGAGGGATAGTGAACAAACTATTGTCATTAAACTGATCGTTATTAAACTGATTGTTATGGCAAAATTTAGAGAATTGTCTGATTTTACAAGTGACAAAATACTAGAGATGACGAATTATTAGCATCTGATTAGGTACGAGTTTTTAAATTACCTTTTATGCTCGGAGAAGGTTGGGAATGCAGAATAGGTTGATAAAATCTGGTATTGATATTATTGGCGAAGTGCCCTGGGGAACGCATTTCTGTCAATTTTACCAGACAAAACAGGATTTGATAGAGATACTTGTTCCTTATTTTAAAGCCGGCTTAGAAAACAATGAATTCTGTATGTGGATCACATCAGAACCTCTGGAAGTGGAAGAGGCGATAGAAGCCCTGGGAAAAACTGTTTCTGATTTTGATCATTACCTGGAGAAAGGACAAATCGAAATCATTCCCTATACTCACTGGTATGTCAAAGAAGGGGTTTTTGACTCGCAGAGGGTGCTTGATGGCTGGGTTGAGGAACTCAATCTAGCTCTGGATAATGGTTATAATGGTTTGAGATTGAGCGGAAACACTTTCTGGCTGGAAAAAAAGGATTGGAATATTTTTGTTGATTACGAGAAAGAAATAGACAGTATTATTGGCAATTACAATATGATGGTTTTATGTACCTACTGTCTCGGCAAATGCAGTGCAACCGAGATTATAGACGTGGTCACCAACCATCAATTTGCTCTAGTTAAAAAGGAAGAGAAATGGGAGCAAATAGAAAGTTCAAGACGCAAGAAAGCAGAAGAAGAAGCTGTTAAAGCTACAATATATTGGGAATCTACCTTTGATGCCATGCCAGACCTGATAGCCGTACTTGACAATGAATATAGAATTGTTCGTGCAAATAGATCAATGGCGGCAAGATTGGGAGTGACACCAGAAAAGTGTATAGGCTTAACCTGTTATCGGGCTATACATGGAACAGCCGTTCCTCCCTCTTTTTGTCCTCACAGGCAGCTGCTTGAGGATGGACTTGGACACACCGAAGAGATTTACGAGGATTGTCTGGGTGGTTATTTCATAGTGAGTGTCTCCCCGCTCTATGACTCCAAAGGGGAAATTATGGGAAGCGTGCATGTTGCCCGTGATATTAATGAACGCAAACAGGCTGAAAAAGCCCTGATGAGAAGTGAAAATAAATTTCGCACTTTAGCTGAAAATTCTCCTGATATAATTATCCGCTTTGATAGACAAAGTCGCTATATGTACGTTAATCCTGCCACTGCCGAAGTTTATGGTTATTCTCAAGAAGAAATTATCGGGAAAACAAACACTGAACTGGGGATGGACCCTGAGCATGTAAAGCTCTGGGAGGAATATCATCAAAAAGTTTTTACCACAGGAAAACCCGAGAAGATTGAATTCCAATACATTTCGCCTCAAGGAAAAGAATACTATTTTAACACAAGCATAGTACCGGAGTTTGTTAACGGTAAAGTGGCCTCCGTTCTTGCTATTTCCCATGATATTTCCGAGATAAAGGCAGCAGAATCTAGATTAAAAGAAACTCTTGATAATTTAGAGGAGCTAGTTAAAGAGAGGACATCAGAAGTTGAAAAGGCTTATAATTCTTTGAAGGAAAGCGAAAGGAGTCTTTCTGAAGCTCAAAGGATGGCACATCTTGGAAATTGGGAATGGAATATTATAACTAATGAATTATACTGGTCTGACGAGATCTATCGGATCTTTGAACGTAGCCCTCAAGAATTCGAAGTAACTTATGATGCATTTCTGGAATATATACATCCAGAAGATCGAGATTATGTAAATAAGGCCGTTAAAGAGGCTTTAAACGGAAAAAACTACAATATTAATCATAGAATTACTCTATCCAGTGGAGAAGAGCGTATAGTACATGAACAGGCCGAGGTTATTTTTAATGGGGAAAATGTCCCTGTTCGGATGAGGGGAACGGTTCAGGATATTACTGAACATAAAAGAGCTGAAAAAGCCTTAAAGCTGGCAAACGCATATAATCGTAGTCTCATTGAGGCTAGTATTGATCCATTTGTGACTATCGGTCCTGATGGTAAAATCACTGATGTGAATAATTCAACCGAATTCGTTACGGGTTATTCTCGTGAGGAATTAATCGGGACTGATTTTTCGGACTATTTTACTGAGCCTGAAAAAGCCAAAAAAGGATATCAGCATGTATTCCTGAAGGGACTGGTACAGAATTATCCCCTTGAGATTCAGCATAAGGACGGACATATAACGCCGGTTTTGTATAATGCATCAGTTTACAGAGATGAAGCTGGAGAAGTTATTGGAATTTTTGCAGCGGCACGTGATATTAGTGAGCAGAAGAAGGCAGAAGAGGCACTCAGATTATCAAACCTTTACAATCGTAGCCTTATTGAAGCCAGTATGGATCCCCTCGTTACTATTGGGCCTGATGGAAAAATAACAGATCTAAATAAGGCTACAGAGCTGGTTACTGGGTATTCCAGAAATGAGTTGATTGGGACTGACTTTTCGGATTATTTTACTGAGTCTGAAAAAGCCAGTACAGGATATCGGCAGGCGTTTACAGAGGGTGAAGTCCGGGATTATCCTCTTGAAATCCAGCACAGAAATGGTCACATAACTCCGGTTTTATACAACGCTTCGATTTATAAAGATGAGGCTGGCGAAGTTATAGGGGTTTTTGCTGCAGCTCGTGATATAACCGAACGGAAAAAAGCCGAGGAGCTATTAAAACTGAAATTAGAGGAACTTGCTCGTTCAAATGCAGAACTTGAACAATTTGCCTATGTATCTTCCCATGACTTGCAAGAACCCTTAAGAATGATAGCAAGTTATTTGCAGCTTTTGCAAAGAAAATACCAAGGGAAGCTTGATGATAAAGCTGATAAATACATCTATTTTGCTGTAGACGGGGCCTCCCGTATGCAAAATCTGATAAATGATCTTCTGGAATTTTCTCGAGTGACTACGAAGGCTAGAGAATTCGAGCCTACGGATTGCAAGTCTGTTTTGGATCAGGTTTTATTTGATTTAGATGTCTCCATAAAAGAAAATAAAGCCAGTATCTCTTCTGGTTCTTTACCTGTAGTTATGGCCGATCCTATCCAGTTTAATCAGGTGTTCCAGAACCTTATAAGCAATGCCATAAGATTCCGCAGTGAAAAAGATCCGGAAATTGAGATTTCTGCCGAAAAAAAGGCTGATCAATGGTTATTCTCAGTAAAAGATAATGGAATTGGAATTGATCCTAAATTTTCAGATAGAATTTTCGAAGTCTTTAAAAGGCTTCATAAAAGAGAAGAATACCCGGGGACAGGGATAGGGCTTTCAATCTGTAAAAAAATTATAGAAAGGCACGGAGGACAGATTTGGTTAGAATCCGAACCCGGTAAAGGTTCGACCTTTTACTTCACTTTACCAATAATTCCTATACCAATTTCATGATAATACTTTATTATAAAATTTCAGGATATTGACTTTGCCATAAAGGCTCAAAATTTTTGTTGACTTATACAGGATGGTCAGATAAATGAGAACTCGGATTGTATTTAAGCCGGTAGAGATTCTTGTAGTAGAAGACAGTAAAGGTGATATTGGACTAATTGAAGAAGGTTTCGAAGATGCAAAAATAGGAAACATTCTTCATATTGTAGAGGATGGAGAAGAAGCAATTGCTTTTTTACGTGGCGAAGGGCAGTTTTCAGGTTCCCCACGCCCGGATATAATATTGCTGGATTTAAATCTGCCAAGAAAGGACGGACGCGAGGTTCTTGAGGAAGTGAAAAGCGACGATGAACTTAAAAATATACCTGTTGTGATTTTAACCACTTCCAAAGCCGAAGAGGACGTACTGAAATCTTATAACCTTCATGCTAATGCATATATCACTAAACCTGTTGATTTTGATCAATTTTTAAACGTAGTTAGATCCATAGAAAATTTCTGGCTTGAGATTGTAAAGTTACCGTTGAAATAAAGCCAGAATAACCCGGATAGGACGGTTTGACTATGGCTGAAAAGATAAAAATCCTGCTTTTTGAAGATAATCCCGGAGATGCAGGTTTAATTGAAGAGATGCTCGAAGAGTCTGTTGATTTTCGATATGAGCTTAAAAATGCTGAGACTCTTAATGAGGGGTTGAGTCTTCTTAAAGAGAAGCCGTTTGATATAATATTATCTGACCTAGGACTGCCAGATAGCGATGGCATTGATACTTTTCTTGAAATTCATGCAAGGAATTCACGAATTCCTATTATAATTCTTACCGGGATAAGTGATGAAAAAGTAGGAATCGATGCTGTAAAGAAAGGCGCTCAGGACTATCTGGTCAAAGGACAGGTAGATAGTAAATTATTGAGACGTTCTATCCAGTATTCCATTGAGCGTAAAAAAGCAGAGGAAAGAGTTCAAAATTTAGCGAATATAGTGGAATCTTCAAACGATGCTATTATAACCCGGTCTCTTGACGGTTTCATTATCAGCTGGAATATGGGAGCAGAGCAAATATATGGGTATCCAGCTGAAGAAATTTTGGGGAAGCCTGTAACAATCCTAATACCATGCGACTTGGGAAACGAAACAGAAAAACTAACTGAACTGGTAAAACAAGGAAAAAAGATCCACCAGTATGAGACTTCACGGTTAAGAAAAGACGGTAAGGTTATCGATGTCTCAATGACTGTTTCTCCGATTTTCGATATCTCTGGAGAGCTTATAGCTATCTCAGTTATTGCCAGAGATATAACCGAAAATAAAAAAGCCGAAGAAAAACTTCAGAAAAGTGAGGAAAGATATAGGATCATAACAGAACAAACCGGCCAGCTTGTCTATGAGTATGATATTGAGGAAGATAAAATTTACTGGGCAGGGGCCATAAAAAAGCTTACAGGATATACTAAGGAAGAGTTACTGCGCAGTGGAGTAAAGCTCTGGATGAGCAATGTCCATCCTGACGACCAGAGGATAGTATCTGACTTAAAGATGAAAGACTGTGGCAAAAAGATAAAAAATATCAAAAGTAAACAAAGCTTCCATTTGGAATATCGATTCAGAAGGAAAGATGGAACTTATATCCACATTGAGGATCACAGAGTCTACCTTCAAAAAGGAAGTTATCTCACAAATAAAGTCCTTGGGATAATGAAGGATATCACAGAAAGAAAAAAGGCTGAAAATGTCCTGAAAAGGATTGAAGATGCCCGCAAAAAGGAAATTCATCATAGAATAAAAAATAATCTACAGGTGATCTCTTCTCTACTTGATCTCCAGGCTGAGAAGTTCAATGGAAATGAAAATTATGATACTTCTAAAGTGCTTGCAGCTTTCAGGGACAGCCAGAACAGGGTTATTTCTATGGCTTTGATCCACGAAGAATTGTATGGATCTAGAGAAGTCAGTACTCTTAACTTCGCAACGTACCTGCAGAAGCTAACTGAGGAGCTTTTCAGGTGTTACAACATTGGAACTTCAGGAACTCAGATGATTCTGGAAATCGAGGAAAATACTTTTTTCGATATGGACACTGCAGTCCCATTAGGAATGATTGTTAATGAACTGGTTTCAAATTCCCTCAAACATGCATTCCCAGGTGGGAAAACTGGAAAAATCCAGATTAAACTCTTCAGGGAAGGAAGCAGAAAATCTGAAGACTGCAAAATTGAAGACACTTACGAAGCATGTAAAAGTACAAGTTATATTCTGACCGTTTCGGATAACGGAGTAGGTATACCTGAAAGTATCAATCTGGAAGATTCCGATACCCTTGGAATACAACTGGTAACCATCCTGGTAGACCAATTAGACGGGAAACTTGAGTTGAACAGAGATTCTGGAACCGAGTTTGTTATAAAAATTACAGTAGCGGAAAATAAGTAAAAATTTCCCAGCAGCCAGTTAAGTTTCTTGAGAACTCTAATCTGATTTTGATTAATACTCGCTAGAATACTTTATGTTAGACAATGCTTTATCTATGGAGAGTTATTTTGGAGAAGGGAAATAGCTGGAAATCTTAATACCACGTGTTCTTTTTACTTTATTCATAAGATCAGCTAGCTCAATAAATCTATATGATCGATTCCAATGTATCTCTTAATAATAGAATAGGAACAAAATACTGATGTTGAATGCAATTTATTTTTGAGAATTATAGGTAGGACTTAAGTGGTTGAACAGAGAAACAGATAGCATCAAACCTTCAACTGTTCAAAACACTAAACCAGTCACAACACCGAATGCGCTTGATTTTGTACTTCAAGTACGTAAGTCCTATAGGAATAAATGCTCAACCTGGAAGACTCAACAGTCTTCAAACTAGCTTCAATAAACTTAATGTACTTGTTACTACCGTTTTATTACATTCATTTCTATTTACATTCACTTATTTGAGCGCTCCTACGTTTTTCTGGCAGGGAGTGAAAAGAATACTTAATTCAAAACCTTTTTCGTAAAGCTTTGCAATTCAGGATTTTCTAAAAGGCTAAAAAATAATCTCCTTGAAATTTATAACGAATATTTTATAAACTAGAAATCATATTTAAGAAAATAATTGATATTTAATTTATTGATAAAAATAATTAAGCAGTAGATAAAAATAACGTTTCTCGAATTACCAAGTTTCTTCTATTAAAGGAAATTTACAAAAGGAAATTTACACAAAATGGATATAATAATAATGGTATACTCTTGAAAATCTAGTGTCTAGAAAATTTAATTTTGAATCCTTATAATTAAGAAAGGGGTTACGGATGATGTATTGTTTAAACATTAATGCCCAGTAATTAAATTGCCATGACACTAGTTATTAAATCATTGCAGAATTTTCTTTTGAGTATAAAAGATGGGGATTGGCACAAGAAGGCAGGGAATGGAAAAATGCTAAAAAAATCTGGTATTGGTATAATTGGAGATGTGCCCTGGGGAACGCACTTCTGTCAGTTTTACCAGACAAAAGAAGATTTGATGGACATACTTATCCCCTACTTTAGATCAGGACTTGATAATAACGAACTTTGCGTCTGGGTCACATCAGAACCTCTAAAAACAGAAGAAGCAAAAGAAGCTCTGAGAGAGGAGATTCCTAATTTTGATGTTTATCTGGAAAAAGGGCAAATCGAGTTTGTTTCATATAATTACTGGTATTTTAAGGATGGGATTTTCGATTTGCAAAAAGTCTTAAACGGATGGACTGAAAAACTCGAAAATGCCTTAGCTAGTGGCTACGATGGTTTGAGATTAACTGAAAACATTTTTTGGATGGAAGAAACTGATTGGAATAGGTTTATTGATTATGAAGAAAAATTGGATGCTCTAATCGGCAAAAACCAGATGATGGCGTTATGTACTTATTTTGATAAGTACAGCGCAACAGAAACTGCCGATATTGTCGCAGTTCATCAATTCTTTCTGGCTAAGAAGGGAGGCAAATGGGAAAGGATAGAGAATCTTATAAGGAAGAGAGCAAGGCAGGAAGAGCACAGGATACGCAGATACAACAACATTCTTGAGGGAATCAACCGGATCTTTGGCAATATAGTGCGAGCCGAAACCGAAGAGGAACTTGGGAATATATGTCTATCTGTAGCTCTGGAAGTCACCGACAGCCCGATTGGTTTCGTTAATGAGCTGGGAGCTGATGGGTTACTGCATGATATCGCAATCAGTGATATAGGATGGGACCAGTGCTTGATGTATGACAAGACAGGCCACCGTAGCCCTCCAGGCAACTTTATACTATATGGATTATACGGTCGTGTAATTAACAGCGGAAAAGGCTTTTTTACCAACGATCCTGCGTCACACCCTGATAGTATCGGCCTGCCGCAAGGCCATCCGCAGCTTACATCTTTTCTTGGTGTCCCTCTTGTTCTTAATAATGGGAGAACGATGGGTATGCTTGCGGTCGCAAACCGTAAAGGCGGGTATAGCCCCGAGCAGCAAGAAGACCTTGAAGCAATCGCGCCTGCAGTAACTCAGGCCCTACAAAGGAAAAAGATTGAGCGGAAACGAGCTCTAGCAGAACAGGCGTTAAGGGAGAGTGAGGAGCGGGAACGGGCAGTCATCGAGAGCAGTAAAGACGCGATTATCGTGACAGATACGGCAGGCGAGGGGAGAATACTTACAGTAAACCCGGCAGCAACCGAAATGTTCGGGTGGGCAGGGGACGAGATGGTTGGCCTTACCCGCAAGGATATCATTGACATCAATGATCCGCGTCTGAGAGTTTTTATGGATGAACGTATGTCTGAAGGCATGACTCGCGCCGAGCTCATTTATAAACGCAAGGATGGAACGAAGTTTGTTGGTGAACTGGCATCCGGATATTTTGTTCCAGTAGAAGGTAAGAAGTACGCAGTTTCGATAATCCGAGATATTACCGAACGCAAGCAAAATGAAAAAGCCCTGCAGGACAGCGAAGCACGCCTGCGCAGGTTATATGAATCCGGAATGATAGGTGTGATCTACTTTACCCTTGATGGCCGGATCACCGATGCCAACGACAAGTTCCTTGAGATGGTTGGCTATACCCGCAAGGACTTGCAGGCCGGGAAGATCAACTGGAAGCAGATAACTCCACAGGCATACCGCTTCATGGATGAGTATACCATTGAAAGGTTAAAAACTGTAGGTGCGGCTATACCCTACGAGAAGGAGTATATTCGTAAAGACGGCTCACACGTACCCGTTATTGTTGGAGCAGCCCCACTAAATGAGGATCGTAGTGAGAACATTGCCTTTGTTCTCGATATTACCGAGCGCAAAAGAATCGAAAAAGCCCTTACTAAAGCCCATGAAAATTTAGAAGAAAAGATTAAAAAGCGTACAGCAGAGCTTGAAAAAGCTTATAAGGCATTGATGGAAAATGAGAGAAGACTATCTGAAGCTCAAAAAATAGCACATATTGGAAGCTGGGAATGGGACCTTGTAACTGATAAACTGTACTGGTCTGATGAAATGTATCGGATTTATGGGCTTAAGCTTCAAGAACTCCATCCGACCTATGATGCATTTTTAGGGGTGGTACACCCCGATGATCGAGAATTTGTGGATAATGCCGTTAAAAAGGCTCTCAAGGGGAAGCCATACGATCTGGATCATCGGATTGTCCTGCCCAATGGGAAGCAGCGTATAATTCACACACAGGGGGAAGTTCTTTTTAATGAAAAAGGTATTCCTGTTCAAATGAGGGGAGCAACTCAGGATATAACCGAACAAAGAGAAGCAGAAAAAGCTTTTTTAAACGCCGTAACTGCCCGTAAAAAAGAAATTCATCACAGAATTAAAAATAACTTGCAGGTAATCTCATCTTTACTTGACCTTCAGGCTGAAAAGTTCAAAAACAGGAAATATATAAAGAGTTCCGAAGTTCTTGAAGCCTTCAGGGAAAGCCAGGATAGAGTTTTATCTATTGCACTGATCCATGAAGAACTGCACGAAGGAGGAGGAGTCGATACCCTGAATTTCACCCAGTATCTTCAGAGACTCGTTGAGAACCTCTTCCTGACATATAGGTTTGGAAATGCTGATATCGGTCTAAATATGAATCTTGAAGAGGATGTTTACTTTGACATGGATACTGCAGTGCCTTTAGGGATGATCGTTAACGAGCTTATTTCAAATTCTCTCAAACATGCGTTTCCAGATGGGAAAACTGGAGAGATCCGGATTAAGCTACGCAGAGAGAAAAATAAAAGATCTAGAGATGACAAAATTGGATTTAAGAGTAAAGAGCGTAAAAATACCAGTTATACCCTGACAGTTTCAGATAACGGGATTGGTATACCTGAAAGCATCGACCTGGAAAACTCTAGTACACTTGGAATGCAACTTGTAACTATCCTGATAGACCAGTTAGATGGTGAACTCCAGTTGAAAAGGGATCCTGGAACCGAATTTATTATAAGGATCACAGTAGAGGAAAATTCGTAAAAGCTTAGTTTTTGGAAGGGACTGACGGGAAATCGAGCGTTATTCAGAATCGGGGCAAAAGTCTCCGTTTACTCGGATACATGGAGAAATAAATTAGATTTTTGGCTTTATTTTTAAAAAGTAAAAATTCTGGTACATATATCTTTCCAATTAATTCGGAAAAAATTCTATAAAATATCCACACATAAGGAATAAATTTGATATCGCTTTATAGGAGTTGGGGAAGTTGAATTTATCTTGCCATAAACTATTTATAGGATAGCTGTAATTAGAGGGTTGCACCGGTGTGAGAGGTGCTCCCTGATGCAGCGGGGCAGCAGGGTGGCGTGAAAGATCTCCAGGGTGTAAAGAAGTAAAATGATGGATAAAAAGCAACTGGGCCCGTAGCTCAGTCAGGCAGAGCGACTGGCTTTTAACCAGTCGGCCTAGGGTTCAAATCCCTACGGGCCCGCCATGTTCTTTATTATCCCGGCGGAAAGGCCATTCGCAGGGAAAGTTAATCAAATTTTTTGAATATTTTATTTTTGGAGGAAAGGATTTGACAAAGTTCAGCCTGCTCGATCATGAGTCGGTCCCTAAACATGAAATCATGTCTGAGGGCGAGTTAAAGTCTGTTTTAAGCAAATATTCCATTGAAAAGGAACAACTTCCGAAGATCAAAGTGCAGGATCCTGTTAGTAAAGAAATAGGAGCTGTTATTGGAGATGTAGTGAAAATCACAAGAAAAAGTCAAACTGCAGGGGAGGCAGAGTATTATAGACTTGTGATCGAGTAAGCGGAGGGGGCAAACCGCTTGCATGATCTGATTTCTTTACGGAATATCTTTTTGAATTTCCATGCCCCATCGCACGGAAAGATTCAACAACTGCATACTGATCTGAAGATCATAATTTTTTGGTTTTCATTTTAATAAAGCAAAGAGGGTGCTATCATCGCGTTAGAAACCAGTATACTGTCGCAGGCTTATTTTACACGGGACAAGATAGTGCAGCACCATATAGACTCTTTTAACAAGTTTATAGATTACGGGCTGCAAAAAATCATAGATGAACAAAAAGTAATAGAAACCGATATTGAGGATACTTATCTAAGACTTGGCAAGATTCGGGTAGAACACCCGGTCGTAAAGGAAGCAGACGGGGCAATTGAAAAACTTTATCCAAATGAGGGCAGGCTTAGGAACCTCTCGTACTCGGGTCCTCTCTACCTTGAAATGGGCGTGGTAAAAGATGGAGTTGAGTCCGAGATGATGGAAGCGAAAATAGGACAGCTTCCAATCATGGTCAAATCCAAAATCTGTAATCTTCCCGGGCTTAGCGATGCTGAAAAGATCCGCTATGGGGAAGATCCCCTTGACCCAGGGGGATATTTCATTATAGGCGGTACCGAAAGGGTGGTTATGACCCTTGAAGACCTCGCCCCTAACAAAATTCTTGTAGAATATGGCGAGAGATATGGCGATACTATAGAGGTTGCAAAGGTCTTCTCCCAGAAACGCGGATACAGAGCTCTTGTAATTGTAGAAAGAGGCAGAAAGTCCCTGCTTGAGGTTTCTTTCCCTTCTATTTCAGGCAGAGTATTCTTCATTACCCTGATGAGAGCTCTTGGGATTATAACTGATGAAGATATTGTAAATGCAGTTTCAAGTGATCCTGAAATTATCAAGTTCATGCTGGAAAACCTTGAAGAGGCCGAGGTCGAAACCCAGGAAGAAGCAATCGAGAAGATCGGGGCTCGAGTCGCTGCAGGTCAGGCTAAGGAATACCAGATAAAAAGGGCAAATTATGTTATTGACAGGTACCTGTTCCCGCATCTAGGAAATGATCCAAGAGACAGGATCTCCAAGGCTCACTTCTTGGCAAGAATGGCTGAGTCCTGTTTCGAGTTGGCTCTTGGCAAGCGTTCGGAAGACGATAAAGACCACTATGCAAACAAAAGGCTGAAACTTGCAGGAGATCTGATGGAAGACCTCTTCAGGGTTTCTTTTAACAGGCTTGCAAGAGATATAAAATACCAGCTTGAGCGTGCAAACATGAGGAATAGGGAACTCAATGTCGCAACAATTGTCAGGGCAGATGTGTTGACTGACCGCTTGCAACATCCGCTTGCAACTGGAAACTGGGTAGGAGGAAGAACAGGAGTGTCTCAGCTTTTGGACAGGAACGACTACATCTCCACGCTTTCCCATCTGCGCCGTGTAATTTCTCCTCTTTCCCGTGCCCAGCCTCACTTCGAGGCCAGAGACCTGCATGCAACCCAGTGGGGCAGACTATGTCCTTCGGAAACCCCTGAAGGTCCGAACTGTGGTCTGGTTAAAAACTTTGCCGAAATGGTTGAGCTTTCTACAGGTATAGAAGAGACAGATGGAATAAAGAAAATCCTTCATGACCTGAATGTCGATCGTGCGGTTGTAAAGGTACCTGAAATCCCGGCAAAGATAAAGGAAACCCTATTTGATGAGTTTGGAGAAGAGATTGTTGAAGAGTATGAAGAACCTTCTGAAGTACAACGCAAATACAAAGATGAGGATTTCTACGATTATTCAAATTCGGATGATTCCGGATCGTTCGATGATTGAGGGGTCGATGCCATATGACTAAAGCAAAAGTATTCATAAACGGGGAGCTTGTCGGAACCCATGATAACCCTGCAGAGCTTGTAAACGAGCTCCGAAAAATGAGGCGGCTGGGTTTCGTATCCAGACAGGTCAATGTCGCTCTTAACGAGAGCACCAGAGAAGTAATTATAAACTCCGATATGGGCAGGGCGAGAAGGCCACTCTTAATTGTTGAGAACGGAGCTCTCAAAGTAACTGAGGAGCATGTAGAAAAAATTAAGAGCGGAGACATCAACTTTGACGACCTGGTAAAAGAAGGCTGCATAGAGTACCTTGACGCTGAAGAAGAAGAAAACGCTTACATTGCAATTAACGAAGCTGATATTACCCAAAAACATACACATATGGAGATAGATCCCGAGCTAATTCTGGGAATTTCTACAGGAATGGTTCCTTATCCGGAACATAATTCATCTCCGCGTAATACTATGGGCGCTGCCATGGTTAAGCAGTGTATTGGAGTTGCAACTGCAAACCAGAAACTCAGGCCAGATACTCGTGCCCATGTTCTCCACTATCCTCAGAAGGCACTTACCAAGACAAGAACCTCGGAAGCTATAGGTTTTGACGACAGACCTGCTGGCCAGAACTTCGTTGTTGCAGTCCTGTCTTATGAAGGATATAACATTGAAGACGCTCTTATTTTTAACAATGGGTCAGTCCAAAGAGGTTTGGGGAGAAGTCACTTCCTCAGGACTTTTGAAGGGGAAGAAAGAAGGTACCCGGGTGGGCAGGAGGATAAGTTCGAGATTCCTGACTCTGAGTACCGTGGAGCTCGCAGCGCAGAAGCCTATGCGAACCTGGATGTTGACGGACTAGTAAATCCTGAAACCCCAGTCGGTCCTAATGACGTACTTATCGGAAAAACCAGTCCCCCAAGGTTCCTTGAAGAACCATCTGACTTCGGGATTGCAGTTGAGCAGAGGAGAGAAAGCTCAGTTACAATGCGGTCTAATGAAACCGGAATTGTAGATACGGTCATTCTAACAGAATCCATTAATGGAACCCGGCTTGCCAAGGTAAAGGTAAGAGACGAAAGGATCCCTGACATAGGAGATAAATTTGCCTCAAGGCACGGGCAGAAAGGGATTATTGGCCTGAAAGTTCCGATTGCAGATATGCCATTCACAGAATCAGGAATGACTCCGGACCTAATGATTAACCCGCATGCAATTCCTTCCCGTATGACTGTAGGGCACGTCCTGGAAATGATTGGCGGGAAAGTAGGTTCAATGGAAGGCAGACGAGTTAATGCAACAGCTTTCTCTGGGGAAAAAGAAGAAGTCCTCAGAGATGCCCTGAAAAAGCACGGCTTTACCCATACTGGGAAAGAGGTTTTCTACGATGGAGCCACAGGTAGGATGATTCCTGCAGATGTTTTTGTGGGAGTTATTCTTTACCAGAAACTACACCACATGGTTACTTCCAAAATGCATGCCAGGTCACGTGGACCTGTGCAGGTGCTTACCCGCCAGCCAACCGAAGGCCGAGCAAGGGAAGGTGGTCTCAGGTTTGGTGAAATGGAGCGTGATGTGCTGGTAGGGCACGGAGCTGCCATGTCGTTAAAAGAGAGGCTGCTCGACGAGTCGGACAAAGTTGTAGAACTTGTCTGCTCTCATTGCGGAATGATTGCAACGTATGACAAGCAGCGGAATGTCGCTTTCTGTTCTGCCTGTGGAGCTGACACAGACATATATCCTGTGGAGATGAGCTACGCATTCAAGCTACTGCTGGACGAAATCAAATCCCTGGGAGTTGCGCCCAGGCTTAATCTTGAAGATGCGGTATGAGGTGAGGTAGATATGGCAAACGTACCCCCTATTCCGAAAAGAATTGCTTCAATTAAATTCGGCTTAATATCCCCAAAAGAGATCCGTAAAATGAGTTCGACGCCCATTATTACGGCCGACACTTACGATGATGATGGATTTCCAATTGACATGGGGCTTATGGACACAAAACTCGGGGTTATTGATCCCGGGCTCCGCTGCAAGACCTGTTCTGGTCGGGCAGGCGAGTGTCCTGGACACTTCGGGCACATAGAACTTGTTTCTCCGGTAATCCATGTAGGTTTCAACAAAGTAATCCGAAAACTCCTCAGGGCAACCTGCAGGAAATGCAGCAGGATTCTGCTTGAACCTGCACAGAAACAGCATTTCCTTGACCAGCTTGTAGGCATTGAGGAAATCGGACATATGCCTGATGACCTGATTAACGAGGCTTATAAGGAAGCCAGCAAGGTAAAGACCTGTCCCTACTGCAATGAGGAACAGCTCGACATTAAATTCGAAAAACCCACTGAATATCTTGAAAACGGGGAAAAATTGACCCCTACCGAGATAAGGGACCGCTTCGAGAGCATTCCTGATGAGGACATCCGGGTTATTGGGATGGACCCTAAGAATGCAAGGCCTGAGTGGATGATTCTTACAGTTCTGCCTGTACCTCCTGTCACGGTTCGCCCCTCAATTACCCTTGAGTCCGGGCAGCGCAGTGAAGACGACCTTACCCACAAGCTGGTAGATATTATAAGGATTAATCAGCGTTTCCAGGAAAACAGGGAAGCTGGTGCTCCTCAGCTCATTATTGAGGACCTCTGGGAACTCCTTCAGTATCACGTTACGACATTTTTTGATAACTCCGTTTCAGGAATACCTCCTGCAAGGCACAGGTCAGGCAGACCCTTAAAGACTCTCTCTCAGCGTTTGAAGGGTAAGGAAGGGCGTTTCAGAGGAAGTCTGTCTGGTAAACGTGTTAACTTCTCTGCCCGTACAGTAATCTCACCTGACCCTAACCTGAGCATTAACGAAGTAGGAGTCCCTATGCCCATTGCACAGACTCTGACAGTGCCTTCTACGGTAACACCAAGGAACATAGAGCAGCTTAAGATTTATGTGCGCAATGGCGAGAATATACACCCAGGAGCAAACTATGTACTACGCTCTGACGGTAGGCGTATAAAAGTTACCGACATAAACAAAGAAGACCTTGCCGAAAAACTGGAGTTCGGATGGGTAGTTGAGCGTCAGTTGAAGGATGGAGATACCGTACTCTTTAACAGGCAGCCTTCTCTGCACAAGATGAGCATTATGGCTCACTCTGTAAAGGTGCTCCCGGATAAAACCTTCAGGCTGAACCCTGCGGTCTGTCCTCCATATAATGCTGACTTTGATGGGGACGAAATGAACATGCACGCCCTTCAGACTGAAGAATCTAGGGCTGAGGCAAAGATCCTCATGCAGGTTCAGGAAAATATTCTTTCCCCGCGTTTTGGAGGTCCCATTATAGGAGGGATCCACGATCACATTTCAGGGCTTTTCCTGTTAACCCGTTTTGAGAATCATATCTCTAAAGACGACGCTTATGACATGCTCCGGAAGAGCGATACTCGAAGCCTGCCAGAGCCAGCAGGGTACGATCCAGATGGAGAGCCATATTGGACAGGAAAACAGATCTTCAGCCGGATCCTGCCTGAAAATCTGAATGCACAGTTTGCAGCTCAGTTTTGTTCGCACTGTGACATCTGTAAGAAAGAAGAGTGTCCAAATGATGCCTATGTGGTAATCCGGTGCGGGGAACTCATCACTGGCACGATAGACGAGGCCGCAATCGGAGCATTCAAAGGAAAGATTCAGGACCGTATCATTAAGGAGATAGGTCCTGAAGCTGGAGCCCGCTTTGTGGACGACATGACAATGCTTGCAATTCGGGCTCTCATGCGGACAGGTCTGAGTTTCGGAATAGCTGACGAAGATATTCCGAAAGAAGCTAGAATCCAGATCAATGAAGTTCTTGGCAAAGCTGAGGATGACGTGCAGAAACTCATTAAGTCATACGAGAATAAGGAACTCGAACCTCTCCCAGGCAGAACCCTCGATGAAACAATCGAGATGAGCATCATGCAAAAGCTTGGAAAAGCTAGAGACGAGACAGGTAATATAGCAGACAATCACATGGGACTTGAGAACCCAGCTGTTATCATGGCTCGCTCAGGAGCCAGAGGTTCTATCCTTAACCTTACTCAGATGGCAGCCTGCGTTGGCCAGCAGGCCGTGCGTGGGGAACGTATTCGCAGAGGATATGCAGACAGGACATTGCCTCACTTCGAAAAAGGGGACCTTGGTTCAGATGCTCACGGGTTCGTGAAGGCGAGCTACAAGAGTGGGCTCAACGCTACTGAATATTTCTTCCACGCAATCGGTGGTAGGGAAGGTCTTGTGGACACTGCGGTAAGGACATCACAATCAGGGTACTTGCAGAGAAGACTTGTCAATGCTCTTCAGGATCTGGAAGTCCAGTATGACCTTACAGTCAGGGATACTAGAGGTGTGCTTGTACAATTCAAGTTTGGAGAGGATGGGATTAATCCCACAAAAAGTGATTTCAGCAAACCCGATACAATCCACAGAATTGTCAGTTCCGTGGTGAACAGGGAGGTGGCCTGATGAGTATTAGTGAAGCTACAATCGATAGCATGATAAAAGACCTACCTCTTCCTTCAAATATTTTTAATACTCTCAGGAAAGATGTCATCAAAGCCGGAGTAAGCAAGAAAGAACTGGAAGAGATCATAGAAAAAGTAATGGAAGAGTATAATATCTCGTGCATTGAGCCCTGTGATGCTGCTGGAGTGGTTGCGGCCCAGTCCATAGGGGAACCTGGTACCCAGATGACAATGCGTACCTTCCACTATGCTGGTGTGGCTGAAATTAGCGTTACTCTAGGTCTTCCTCGTCTTATCGAAATTGTCGATGCCCGAAAAATCCCGAGCACTCCTATGATGACAATTGCCCTATCCAAAGAGCATCCTGATGATTATGCTTACGACCGGGAAAAAACAAGAGCCCTTGCCTGGGAAATTGAAGCGACTAAAATCGATCACATTGCCGATGTGACAACTGATCTATCTCAGATGCAACTAATAATAGACCTGCACGAAAAAGCGATGGATGGTAGGAACATTACTATAGATCAGGTAAAGGAAAGATTCAACGAAGAACTGAATGTAACGGTCACAATTTCTCAGGATATAGATAACCAAATTATTATTGCTCCTGGAGAGCCTTCTTACAGAGAACTCCTCCAGCTTGCAAAAAGTATCCACAATGTCACCTTGAAAGGGATAGAAGGAATCAAGCGTGTGGTGGTCCGGAAGGAAGGTGAGGAGTATACCCTCTATACTGAAGGCTCGGCCCTGCGTGAAGTACTTCAGTTCGATGGTGTGGATAAAACGAGGACAAGCACGAATAACATTAATGAAATTTATGAAGTGCTTGGAGTCGAAGCTGCAAGAAATGCAATTATTAAGGAAGCAACCGACACCCTTCGTGAGCAGGGTCTTACTGTGGATATTAGGCATATTATGCTTGTGGCAGATCTCATGACCTGTGACGGAGAAGTAAAACAGATCGGAAGACACGGAATTTCAGGTGAAAAGGCAAGTGTATTTGCCCGTGCAGCTTTTGAAGTTACGGTTAATCACCTGCTTGATGCAGGGATGCGTGGGGACATTGATCAGCTTCAGGGTGTCACGGAAAACATTATTGTCGGTCAGCCTATCCGTATGGGTACCGGGGACGTGCACCTTGTAAGCAGAAGGATGGAGGATATTGTTGAAGCCGAGGAAGAGTGAAAATTTCAGGGTAAATCCCTGAAACTCAACCTTAATCGAAACTCAGGTCATGTTAATTTATACGTAATATTCTGATAGGAAACCATTCCATCAGGTATATCTTAATTTATTAAATTCAGAGTATCCTGCTGCAGAACCTTGAGTCCGCGAGGCTCGTAACCAGAAAATAAATATAAGGCATCAGGTATTTAGAGTACCATATATTCACCGAGTTTGGAAATCTTTATTAGGAAAGAGATTGAGTAGACGAGTTTATTTAAGACAGAGTTGATAAAAATGAAGATCAATGTTGATAAATCTCTTATCAAGGCTGTGAAAACAGGAAAAGTAATAGTTGGAGCCAACCGGACTATAGATGCAGCAGCAGACGGCTCTGCAAAAATGGTGGTCCTGGCATCAAATTGCCCCGAAGAAATTAAAAAGAAAGTTCAGGCAACAAATGTCCCTGTTCTGGAATACGAAGGCACAAGTGTTGAACTCGGGCCCGTATGCGGTAAACCTTTTACGATTGCAGCCATGGCAATTCTCGATGTAGGAGAATCTGATATCCTGGCAGCTACAGTCTAATAGAAGGAGTTGGCAACGTTTTGGGTGAAATAAGACTTACTGCAGAAAGCATCCAGTACATTGCGTTATTTGAAAATATGACTCGGGCCAAAATTCTCGACTGTATCCCTGAAGAGGAGAGGCTCGTATATGTTGTAAAACAGGGTGACATGGGACTTGCTATAGGCAAAAATGGGGAGAATATAAACCGCGTTAAAAAGGTCCTGGACAAACCCATAGAACTTGTGGAATACTCAGATGACCCTGTTATCTTTATTAAGAATGCTTTTGGACCTGTATCTGTGAGCTCGGTAAATATTATGAGCAAAAATGACAAGCGATTAGCTTATGTAGAGGTACCCAATAAGGAGAAGGGGCTTGCCATAGGCCGCAACGGGAAGAACATTGAAAAAGTAAAGATGCTTGCCCGTCGCCATCACGATATAGAAGATGTAATCCTGCAGTAATCTACCTTAATTTACGTTGATCCATTTATCCGGCGTTGAAGGACAATCTGGCATCCATTATGCCTTTAAATTATACATCAGTTGAATTGGAGTAATTACAATGGCTAAAGGAAAGTATGCAGCTAATATTCTCAAACAAACCAGGAAGAATGCCCGCTGGAAAGATACATACTACGGCAGGCGAGTTCTTGGATTGAACGTGAAAGCCGACCCATTAGGTGGCGCACCACAGGGGCGGGGTATTGTATTGGAAAAAGTAGGAGTTGAAGCAAAACAGCCAAACTCAGCTATCCGTAAGTGCGTAAGGATCCAGCTCATCAAGAATGGGCGTCAGGTAACTGCTTTCTGTCCAGGAGACGGAGCAGTGAATTTCATCGATGAACACGATGAAGTTACCGTAGAAAGGATTGGAGGCCGTATGGGTGGTGCTATGGGTGACATTCCAGGTGTACGCTTCAAAGTTATCGAAGTAAACAACGTATCCCTGAACGAGATGGTCATCGGCAAATTGGAAAAACCCAGGAGATGATTTTTCTTGTACAAAATATTTGGTAAATGGGACCCGACTGAAGTCGAAGTCAGAGATCTCGGAATTAAGCGCTATGTCAGCCTTACTCCTGTTATTGTCCCCCACAGCAGTGGAAAGCATGCCAGGCAACAGTTTAACAAATCCGAAATTTCCATTGTGGAACGTCTGGCAAACAACCTGATGAGGAGCGAGATAAATACTGGAAAGAAGCAGAAGACCCTCCGTGCAGTTGAAGAAGCTTTCGACATCGTGAACAGGAAAACCCAGCAGAATCCTATCCAGGTGCTTGTGGATGCTATTGCTAATGCAGGCCCCAGGGAAGAAGTAGTAAGGCTGAAGTACGGTGGAATTTCTGTGCCAAAGGCAGTAGACACCGCACCCCAGAGGCGTGTGGATACGGCTCTGCGCTACATCAGTATGGGAACCAACAATGCAGCCTTCAAATCCAAGCGCTCAATTGCGGAATGTCTGGCAACCGAATTAATAGGCGCTGCAAATCGTGATACTAAATCTTTCTCTATTAATAGAAAGGATGCGAAGGAAAGAGTTGCAAAGGCAGCACGCTAATCGCTTATGTGGGTTGCCCCAATCTAAAAAGTTATTATATAATCAAATTACATTTGTTTAAAAGGTATTAGCATGGGACGAAGGAAGAAAATGGTCGAACGTGTAACGACGCTTATGAATGAGCCGACAAAAATCCGAAATATCGGGATCGTTGCACATATTGACCACGGAAAAACTACACTATCGGATAACCTATTAGGCGGTGCCGGCATGATCTCAAAGGAACTTGCAGGCAGACAGTTATTCATGGACTCCGATGAAGAGGAACAGGAAAGAGGCATCACAATCGACGCCTCCAACGTTTCCATGGTTCACACTTTTGATGATGAAGACTACCTTATCAACCTTATTGATACTCCCGGACACGTTGACTTTGGTGGGGACGTCACCCGTGCAATGAGGGCTGTAGACGGCGCTGTTGTTGTCGTGGATGCTGTCGAAGGTACAATGCCCCAGACCGAAACCGTTCTGAGACAAGCACTCAGGGAACATGTCAGACCTGTACTTTTCGTTAACAAGGTCGACAGGCTGATCAATGAGCTCAAGGTAGATTCCCAGGAAATGCAGGTTCGTCTTGGAAAAGTCATAGACCATGTGAACAAGCTCATCAAGAACATGAACCCTGAAAAATACAAGGCAGGCTGGAGAGTCGATGCTGCAGCCGGAACTGTTGCTTTCGGGTCAGCTCTTTACAACTGGGCAATCAGTGTGCCCATGATGAAGAAAACCGGGGTTTCTTTTAACGACGTTTATGAATACTGTAAAGCCGGAGATATGAAGTCCCTGGCAGAAAAGTGCCCACTACACGAAGCTGTACTTGATATGGTCATTCACTTCCTGCCAAACCCTCTTGAAGCTCAGAAAAACAGAGTAAAAGTAATCTGGCATGGGGATGAGAGTAGCGAAATTGGAAAGTCCATGGCCAACGCAAATTCAGATGGAGAGCTTGCGTTCATGGTAACTGACATTTCCATTGACCCCCATGCGGGAGAAGTTGCAACTGGAAGATTATTCAGTGGTTCTCTTACCCGTGGGATGGAAGTTTATACCTCAGGCACTGTAAAGAAGACCAGAGTCCAGCAGGTAGGCGTCTTCATGGGTCCTGAAAGGCTTGAAGTTGACAAGATCCCTGCAGGAAATATTGCTGCAGTTACCGGTCTTAAAGAAGCAATCGTAGGATCTACTGTGACAACTCTTGAAGACATGGCGCCTTTTGAGAGTATCAGGCACGTGAGTGAACCTGTGGTTACTGTGGCTGTGGAAGCTAAACACACAAAAGATCTGCCAAAGTTGATCGAAGTACTCAGACAGGTTGCAAAGGAAGACCCGACTCTTCAGATCACTCTTGATGAGGAAACTGGGGAACACCTGTTGGCTGGCATGGGAGAACTTCACCTTGAGGTTATTGCCCACAGGATTGAAAGGGATAAAAATGTGGAAATCACCACAAGCAAGCCGATTGTTGTTTACCGGGAAACCATAAAGAAGAAGATCGAACCTGTTGAAGGAAAGTCCCCGAACAGGCATAACAGATTCTATGTCTATGTAGAACCTCTTGATCTTAAGATTGTCGACGCTATCAAGGAAGGGGATGTCAACATGAATATGCCCGAACTTGAGCGCAGGCAGAAGCTCATTGAACTCGGCATGGACAAAGAAGAAGCAAAAGGCATTGTTGGCATCTTCAATTCCAACATCTACGTCGACGTGACCAAAGGTATCCAGTACCTGAACGAGACAATGGAACTCATACTTGATGGGTTTGAGGAAGTTATGCGTGCAGGTCCACTCACAAGGGAGCCTGTAGCAAACGTGAAATGTGTACTTGTAGATGCCAAGCTTCACGAAGACGCAATCCACAGAGGTCCAGCCCAGATTATTCCTGCTTCAAGGCAGGCAATTCAGGCAGGCATGCTTATGGCAGATGACACTCTGCTCGAACCATATCAAAAGGTCTTTGTCCAGGTTCCTCAGCTTCTAATGGGTGGTGCAACAAAGGAACTACAGGGTCGCCGTGGAGTTATTCTTAACATGACCACGGAAGGAGACCTGGCAATTATCGAGGCTAGAGTTCCAGTAGCTGAGATGTTTGGATTTGCAGGCGAGATAAGGTCTGCAACTGAAGGACGTGCCATGTGGAGCACCGAGTTCGGAGGCTTTGACATTGTGCCAGCCAGCATCCAGACTGAAATCGTGGGCCAGATCAGAGAGAGGAAGGGTCTGAAGAAAGAATTGCCCAAAGCTTCTGACTACCTTTCAATGTAAGCGGATTTTTTCCGCTTCTCCTTAATATTTTCAAGGTTATACCTATCCTCAAGCAGGATAGGAGAGAGAACCCGACTGATCTGGAAGGGAAGAGAATCCCTATCGGTTCGGGGATACAGCCAACCGGAAAGCTTTAAGACAAGGTATGCCTATATTGGGGAAAACAGCCAGGCCACTACAATTTTTTAGAGTGGCGGTTCAAGAAGGAGTTCAGAAAGGGAAACTGATAATATTGATCAGATCAAGAGCATAAAAGTGAGTGAATCAATATTGATCTGCCTTGAGATCTGCCCTAATCTTAATATACTAAATATTTGATATACGAATGAAACTCATCTGATTTATAGGAGAATTATAATATGGCAGCAGACAAACCGCACATGAATTTAGCAGTAATTGGTCACATTGACCACGGAAAATCAACATTTGTTGGACGCTTAATGTTTGACGCAGGTGCAGTACCTCCTCACCTCATCGAAAAATATAAAGAAGAAGCAAAGCAGAAGGGTAAGGAATCCTTCGCATTTGCCTGGGTTATGGACTCTCTTAAGGAAGAGCGTGAGAGAGGTATTACAATTGACATCGGTCACAAGAGATTCGACACAGACAAGTACTACTTTACAGTCGTAGACTGCCCAGGTCACCGTGACTTCGTCAAGAACATGATTACAGGCGCTTCTCAGGCTGATGCTGCAGTCCTTGTTGTTGCAGCCCCTGATGGTGTTATGGCCCAGACTAAGGAACACATCTTCCTCTCCAGGACCCTTGGTATCAACCAGCTCATCGTTGCAGTTAACAAGATGGATGCAGTCGAATATAGCGAGAAGAGATATAATGAAGTTGTCGAGCAGGTTTCCGGTATCCTTAAGATGATCGGATTCAAGCCAAACGAAATCCCCTTCATTCCAATTACTGCATTCTACGGTGACAACGTTAGTAAACAAAGTGACAAGACCCCCTGGTATAAGGGTCCAGTCATTATGGAAGCACTTAACAACCTCAAACTGCCAGAAAAACCATCCAATCTACCTCTCAGGATTCCTGTGGAAGACGCATACACCATTTCTGGTATCGGAACTGTGCCTGTAGGCAGGGTTGAAACCGGTGTCATGAAGAAGGGTGACAAGGTAGTCTTCATGCCTGGTGGAACATCCGGTGAAGTTAAATCTATTGAGATGCACCACGAAGAAATTCCACAGGCGCTCCCAGGAGATAACATTGGCTGGAACGTCCGTGGTATCGGCAAGAACGATGTCCGCAGAGGAGATGTTTGTGGTCATGTTGACAACCCACCAAAGGTTGCTGACGAATTCGTAGGGCAAATTGTAGTTCTACAGCACCCCTCCGCAATCACTGCCGGATATACCCCTGTTTTCCATGCTCATACTTCCCAGATTGCATGCCAGCTGATTTCCCTTGACAAGAAGCTGGACCCGAAGACTGGGCAGGTAAAGGAAGAAAACCCGACCTTCCTTAAGGCCGGTGATGCAGCAATCGTCACCATCAAACCAACAAAGCCGATGGTCATCGAGCCAGTAAAAGAAATTCCACAGCTCGGCAGGTTCGCTATCCGTGATATGGGTATGACCATTGCCGCCGGCATGTGCATGAGTGTTAAACAGAAATAACACTCTCCTTTTTCATTTTTTAGGAGAAAAAAGGTATGCAGAAAGCTAGAATAAGACTGTCAGGCATCAGTCCCAAAGATCTGGACGGAGTCTGCAATCAAGTAAAATCCATTGCGGAAAGGACAGGAGTTAGTATTTCAGGGCCTGTTCCGCTTCCCACAAAGAAGCTTGTAGTTCCCACAAGAAAAAGTCCAAGCGGAGATGGAACTGCAACCTGGGACCACTGGGAAATGCGCGTACACAAACGCCTTATTGATATTGCAGCTGATGAAAGAGCACTTCGCCAGCTCATGAGAATCCAGGTTCCCAAAGATATCAATATCGAGATTGTACTCGAAGGATGAACGAAAAAAGACAGGCTACAGAAATTCCTCTGTACCCGGTCTTGTAAACTCCTTTTTCACTTCTTTATTCAAGAATATCTTTTAACCTCAATATGATTTTGAGGTATTGATTTTGAGGTATCTGCCGGCGGCCGTCAAATCAGACGCATTTCCCGCCAGCATCTCTGCAAATTTTGTTCTTTTCTCGCAGATATAGCCTTGTAGTTGTTGTGGCTTTCTTGCAATGAGCTCTTGCAGTTATTAGTCGTCTTGCAGACTATACTGAAAGCTTGCAGACTATACTGAAAGCAGACTTAGAAGCGGCGTTCTACAGTGTAGGAAACAAGTTTCGTGCCTTTTGCAGGTACAATTACTCTGAATTCAATTGTAAAGGCATCAATTTTTTTGTAGCTGTCTGAGCTTTCCAGAACTTCCCATTCTCCGAACAGGTGTTCCACAATAGTGACGGGCTGAGCTTCAGACTTACTGTTATTAAGTTCGATCTGGTAGGTGACTCTCTCTACATTATCACTAATGCGCTGATAATCGGTTTCGTTCCGTTTGGCAGTCAGGTCAAAAGCTGAACCCACAGTCACTCTTATTTCCCCGGCTTCGGGAGTATGCTTTATCCGGTCTTCCCCGAGGAACTGGAGCCCTCCTGATGAATCAACATTATAAATTCTTACGACTCCTTTTGGTAGAGGTATCCCAAGCCCGCTTTCTTTTGAGTTTTTAAGAGTAAGGTAAGCCAGGACTTTCTCGCTTAGAGATCTATCGTAGATGAGCTTTTTTTCTACAGGTACTGAGTTGGCAGACAGCAAAGAGAGCTGCTTTGCCTGATTATTTTCAAGGGTTGCTGGTTTTTCAAGGGAATAAAGATGATACTCAAAAAGAGGTTCTTCGGTAAAGGGTGTTTGCGAGATTGCTTCACCAGCTACGGCTTTTTCTTCCGCACGCGAAGTCACGATCTGGGAAACTCGATTTATCTGACCTGAAACAAGTTTTAGGGTTGTGTTTTCGTAGGTCATCCCTGCTTTATTGTCAATGTTAATCCAGGCCCGAATATCGGCTTCAGTATTCTCCTCATTGCTCATCAAGACATAATCAGTTTCCCAGCTTATACCATTTGTGAGGTAGGAAATTATAAGTTCCCGAGCTCCGGATACAGGAGAATAAATCTTCCAGACGAGAGCAGGTTTTATCGTAAGTCCCGACGAATCTGCAAGTTCGATTTTTGAGAAGTCTTCAAGTATTACAACTTCTTTTGCTTCGGTCTCAAGGACAATGCTGTTGCCTGCATGGCTGAGCAGTATACCAGTGTACATTTCACCGTTTCTGTCAGTTACATTAACTTCCTTGCCAAGGGATTTCTCAAGCAGACTCGAACTATTAAAAAGGTCGTATTCGTAGTTTTGTTCAAGTAAAACAATACCCTTATTTTCTGAATCCTCGATAATAACAGATGTTGGGTCGATTCCGGAAGCAATGTCTGTGTACTCAACCTGATTGACCCCTTTCTGCAGCTCGATTCCTCGTTTTTCCTTAACAAGGGCAATTCCCTGTTCATAAACAGTAACCTCCGTATTCCCAGATTTCTCAATCTTTTCTGAGGTCAAATTTCTCACAGTCTCTGAGGTTAAATTTCCCTCAGTTTCTGGAGGCTTGATTACTGCATTGATTCCGGGGTTTAAGTTTATCCCGCTTGTATCATTTACGGGCTCATAGTCCTGAGCCATAACTTCAGTACTCTGAGGCATTAAGGTTAAAAAAAGCAGTACTCCCCCAATGAGTCCCAGAGTAAGCCATAAGAAAAGTTTCTTTACTCCCATACTATTAATTTAACTCAGATTTATATATATGATTTTATAGAGAACTTTAGAAAAGGATAATGGGTGCAAGTTGTGAAAACCGTAAGCACAAAAATCTCCCAACGTTTCTGTCAGTACTGGAGGCGCGCTCGCTTTTTAGAATTGATCAACTTTTAGTGATCAACTTTTAGAATTGATCAACACTTCATGGTATTATCACTTTTATAAAGTGTTGGTTTTTGCGCAAATTATCTAATGGAGTTAATGATGAATCCCGCTGACACTAAAGCATATAATCTAAAAATAAAGACTTTTTTTGGCTTTGTAGAGCTTTTTGTTATCATAGTTTTGTTCCTGTTTGCTCCTGCAGGTTCATTTGATTTTTGGCAGGCATGGGTTTATTCAATTATATTTGTTGGGTCATCAGCTACGATTACTTTTTATTTATGGAAAACAGACCCTGAACTTCTGGCTCGTAGGGTGAATGCTGGACCTGTCGCTGAGAAAGAAAGGACTCAGAAGCTTGTACAATCTTTTAATACTTTATTGTTTATCGCCTTTCTCGTTATTCCTGCATTTGACCACCGTTTCGGGTGGTCAAATGTCCCATTATATATTGTCATATTGGGAGAGATTCTTGTAATTCTGGGATATTTTCTAATTTTCCTCGTTTTTAGAGAAAATGCCTTTGCATCTGCAATCATTGAAGTAACGGCCGACCAAAAAGTAATAACAACTGGACCATATAGCGTAGTACGCCATCCACTCTATGTGGGTGGTCTTATTATGATGTTAGGAACTCCTCTCGCGCTTGGTTCGTGGTGGGGTTTACTTATGTTTATTCCCTTCACATTAGGTATCATCTGGAGACTTCTTGATGAAGAAAAATTTTTAACCAAAAATCTGCCAGGCTATAAAGAATACTGTCAAAGAGTTCGTTACAGATTAATTCCGTTTTTATGGTAAGAATTGTTAAGGATAGCTTATTCACAGGTTTCGATTTGATGCCTTGATTTTCAGTCAGAATTTCAGTAAAGACTAATCAATAACTCAGGACACCTACTCAAAGGCAGACCTAGAGAAAGGCAAAATCCAGAAGTTGCAAGTAGAAGTTGCAAGTTATAGTTTACTTGATGTAAGCCTTATGACTTACACTTATGACTTACACTTATGACTTACACTTCCCTCTTACAACCATAACAGGAACTTTTGAGTGACGGACCAGATTTCCTGCAACACTTCCCAAAAGCAGCCTATCTAGTCCTGTTCTGCCAAGAGTGCCCATAACAATAATATCCATTTTGTTTTCTTCTGCGTACTGGATAAGTTCATCTGCAGGATGTCCTTCAAGCAGGACGGACTCTACATTGATTCCTTTCATTTTTCCTAAATCTTTTACATAATCTAAAGCCTTCTGCCCTTGGTTTTTCAAGGAATCATATATCAACTCCCAATAAGGATTCACGCCCATAGAAGAAAAATAGTCTCCATCCATAGATAAGGAGGCTGTTGATACCACAAAGACTGCATATACCATCCCACCACTTAATCGAGCAAGCTCTATCCCTTTGTCGGCAGCCAGCCTAGAGCAGTCCGACCCATCAGTTGCAATCATTATTTTCTTAAAATTAACAGTCCCCATGTAAAATCATTAATTACATTATTTTCCGGAAATAAATATAATAACTCTATAGAAATTCGGCTCTGTAGAAATCCTCTAAATTCTGTTATTGCCCAAAAATTTATAAAAATAAATTTGTAAAATGCTCCTTATTTTTTGTCCCCATAAAAAACGAGGAGTGTCCCATATTGTCATCAAATAAGTATATTAATTTTCTTGATCTCAGTCTTAAAACGGTTCAGTCTGAAAGACTGAACCTTTACTCCTGTAAATATCCTAAACGTGTTTATACTCAACATCAGCTTCTTGTCCTTGTTTTACTGAAAGAATATATAAGTACAGACTATCAGGATTTTGTAGAACTTGTTGACCTTATGAGTAGTATAAAAGAAAAACTTGGCCTTGATAAGTTTCTTCATTACACTACTCTTCAAAAGTTTGTGTCCAGAGTCCCTTCGTTATTATTTAACGGCTCTGTAGAAATCCTCTGAAATAATGAATTTCCATAAATTTAAACTGAGCAACCGGATCTGGATATACTTATCTTTTTTCAGCCTCTTTCATCTGATATAGATAGGTTTTCTACAGAGTCCTTCTATAAACGAACTTTTAAAGAGTCCTAGGATAGTTCCTGATTCTATTAGCAATTACTAACCGTAGAAAGATTACTGAATAAAAGGAAACAATAATATGCAATCCTGGGAGTTCCCAGAAGGAAGCTGGAATAATGTAAACAAAAGAGATATAGGTCATAAATATTCCGAAAATTATGTATAAACATCTCTCAAAAATACTAGGAGGAGACATATGATTATTTACGATAAACAGAAATAAAAAATTAATTGAGAAATGACAGGCAGGATAAAAAATCTGAATTGTCCTAAGAGAGTTTAATATTTAAATTCGAAAATGATACGTCTTTCATTCAGTCCCTATTTTTATTCTTAAGCCGCTCAAGCAAACTGGATACTTCGTAATAAAATTTGGAATAAAAGAAACCCGCAAAATTTTTATTCTTAAGCCGCTCAAGCAAACTGGATACTCTCTCTCTTTTGCATCCTCTGTATCTTTTACATCTCTGGCAATGGTAATATCCAGAATGTCTCCTTTTTACTTTCAGCGGGCGGTAAAGAAAGAGGAATATTGATTTTAATTGCCTCATTATTCCTCACAAGCAAGACTGCAATGCCTTCTTTAATCCTGTCAAGGGTAACTTTGAAACTCTCTATATTATCATCTACTTCTACAAAGGAACAGTCCAATAAGCCCAATTATCCCGTAAATCATTTTGAAGCCAGGAGTACTTGCTGCACTTTCTTTTTGCTTAGAAGTTTGCTCGACACTTACTGTTACATTTTCAGTATTATTTCTGAGACTTTCAATACCAGACTCATGTTTTGTCTCAGCTACGTTTTCTTTCTCTACGGCTTTTCCTGTTATTGCAAAGTAGGTGAAGCCTGGCGTTTCTGCCGTGAGATAGAGATATTTGCTATCTTCTTTCAACAGTTTTACGGGGAGCTCTGACCACTTTTTGTCACTGTACCTGTTGAGCGTGACCGAATTCCGGTCAATGTTCTTATCCTCAAGCCAAGATTTTTCAACCTTGAAGCACACTACAGGGTTCTCAATGTTCTTTTCCGTTGCAAACCCTGCATTTCCTACCCAGAGGTTAAAGTATTTATAAACCTCACCTGAGGACAGATTTGAAGCCAGGGTTGATTTTGCTTTGAGCTGCTCGGCAATGGTTGTGGTCTTGCCTGCGGTCTTCTTTGCGTCAAAACTCACATATGCAACGCAGGTTACATTCTTTGGGAAATCAAACTTTACAGGCTTTCCGCTTGCAACGTGTACCTGTGAAAGTTCCTTGACTTCAACATTTTTTGCAGGTTCAGGGGAACCGCCACCGCTGCTTCCACCACTTTTGTGGCTACTTCCTCCACTATTTCCACCGCTTGAGTTGCTTTGTGTAAGTACATTTATTGCAGCGATTTTTGAGGCAGCTCCATTTGCATTATTTACCGTCAGGTTCACAGTATAAGTTCCAGTATTTGCGTATACATAAACTGGATTTATATCACTGGAATCGAGGTGTCCATCGCCATTGAAGTCCCAGATCCTTGAGGTTGCTTTCTGGGAGAGATCATAAAACTGCACTGTCAGGGGAGCATAACCCTCTGTAACGTTGCTATTGAAGTCTGCAACTGGAACGTTTGAATCAGTAACAACTATGTAACCCGGCTTTGTTGCTGTACTATTCCCGGCGGCGTTTTCTACAATTAGACTGATTGTATAATTTCCTGGTTTTGTAAACGTGTGAGTTGCATTCATGGCATGCTTGGAATTGATACCATCGCCAAAATCCCAGTACCATGAATTTGGTGCTCCTTCAGTACTGATATCAGTAAATTGAACAACTAAAGGTGCAGTTCCAGAAGTTATATTGGCTGTGAAGTCGGAAGTAGGTAATACTGAGTTATACTTAGCTGTGAGTGGTAGATAGTCAATATTATTTTCGGCAATAACATAAGCTGAATCTGCAATTCCGTCTCCGTTTGCATCAACAGCAGTTTGAGAGAAACCAGTCCCATCCGGCTTTGCCCAATAGTTACCTCCGATATATGATCCACCAACAATGTTTGTACCACTAGTAAGTGCAGTGTTCCAAGCTATTATATGACCGTACTCTCCAATTTTGACATTCACTGTGTTATTGAAGTAGTTATTATAATTAGTACCCAAATATCCACTTGCTTCAAGTCCACAGTCAGTACAGTACGTTATTTTGTTTCCAACTAACGTAGCTCCACCAGTTTCTCCTGCCACTATACCTTTTCCACAATTTGTTATCTCGTTGTTTATAATATCATAAGATAACCCTGAAACATGTATTCCTGTATTACAGTTACTTATTTTATTACCACTAATTGGTGGTACATTTCTCTCGTCATATACATATATACCTGTTACACTATTCGAAATTTCATTATTCACTATTGTGTTATATTCACCACAACAAGAGACATCTATACCATTACCTGAAATTAGGTTCCCAGATATAGTAACAGCAGAACTCTCAGATCCTACTTTAATACCACCATTCTCGACAACGTTGTTTGTTATGTAAGTAGGGTTGTTAATTTGATATTCAAAACTTCTATCAGAAGCCCAAGTACTTACAATCACATCTCCGTGTACATTAAGACCGGTTAATGTTACACCTACATTGCTTATAGTGACAGTTGCAATTGAACCATCTGTTGGTTGTATGACTACATTGCTTGTTTCTGGTTTAATAGTTAGTCCTGCTTTTGAAACATTTACATTTTCAATATAAGTTCCAGGTTTTATTATTATTACATCTCCAGCTTCTGCACTATCTACAGCTTCCTGTATTGTATAACCTGATCCACTTCCATTGCTCACTATAATATCTCTTGCCGATACTGTAGGCGTTACTCCCATCAGGAAAATCAAAGTGAAAGCTGTAAATAGGATCTTAATCTTCAATTTACCTCCCCCGCTGATTTTATCTTTAAAAATAATATCCATTTTACATAATTTTATTATTCAGGTAATAAAATATTGAGAAAATAATTCTCAATTTGATTATGCTTATTACCTTATTTTCATTATTAGAATGAATTTAAGAATAATATATGGGGAATCCGATATTTAATTAAATAAGTAAAATAGTCTCTAATTTTTGATACATATTGGATTTATTAAGAATAGAATGATCGAACCCATATTTACTAAGATGCGCAAAAATAGGAGATATCTGCTGATTTACCCAGTATTATTGAGCTCATCCCCAAAACCTGATTTAGCCTTATTATTGCTGCTAGCATTATAACTCCCAAGTATGATATTTCTTTGATTTCATGCCTTGGAAATACCTTTTTACATGACTATATCCAACTAAAGAACCTTTCTATTGTACTCTTCTTTTTGAATTCGTTCCAATCTACCTTTATTGTCCCCCTTCTCTTCTATTTCTACCTATTTTTATATTTACTGGTATAATGGACTTTATTCTTCTATCATATTTTCCGATTTCATCTGTGCAAATTATCCGGTGTTATCATAAAGATATGCTATATCTCCATCATTGTTTCAGATAGGATTACCTAACTGCTAGTAAAGCTCAGTAGCTGTATTGGTGTCTTTTTAGGATTTCTCTCACGATCAGAAGCACGATTGGTCGTTTAAAATGCGAGATCCAGAGAATCAAATTTTGGTTTTTGAGATCGGCTCCTCAAAAAATCAAATTGCGTGCGGTCACCCCAACCTAAAGGATGGGTTATGCTTCGGGCTGCCCGCCCGTTTATTCTGTTAATTAGAAATCATCAAGTCTTCTTTGCTCGGCTCTCGTGAATTATACAATCGAGACTCTTCACTCGGTTTTCCTTGCGATTCTTTAATGTAATGTTTAATTGTATCAGCAGTTACATTTCCAACGGATCTATAGAACTTGCCACTTGACCATAGACTCCCACCCCGATATCGTTTTTTAAGATCGGGATGGAGCTTGAACAGTCTGTAAGAACTGCCTCCTTTCAAATATTGAATAACCTCTGACAGAGACTTACTTGGATGGAATTCTAGAAACAAGTGAACATGATTGTTTACTACTTCCATTGTATGTATTTTGTAGCCGTTTTTAGTGCAAATGTTACTGAGAACCAATTCGCAATCCTTTTTAATTCTCTTATTGTAGAAGATACTGTATCGATACTTAGGCACCAACATGATGTGGTAGGTAATCTGACCACAGCCATGGCTAAACCTGTGTAAGTCCAACTAATATCACATTCTAGCTATAGATGGCTGGCACCATCTGTGGCTATGGTGCCAAAAACAAGCTTATTTTACAAAAAATAACGATTTAGATATTTAAAGTGGAAAAACGAAGAGGCGGGGGTTCACTTCATCCCAGACCTAAAGGACGGGGTATTCGTGACCCTCTGCGCTCCCGTAGTAATAAAAGGGTCAACAAAATTAAAAATTTAAAAGGTATTATTAGAAATCTTAAAGATTATTTTATGTCATAATACCTTAACAGTTTGAGGCGTTTAGAATAACTTTTCAAGAATGATAAATTTATTTACTTATTTGTTTACTTATTTATTTGTTTATTTATTTTAACAGTTTCAAGGCGTCTCTACAAGCTGCGACAGCAGGTGCTCCTGAGGTTATGAATATAACATCCATAACTTCCATGATTTCCTCTTTGGTAGCTCCATTCTTGAGTGCACTCTGCATCTGCACAACAGTGCACCTTTCACATTGCTTGGATGCAACTACTGCAAGAGCTATTAAGATCTTCACCTTTGCAGGCAGTGCTCCATCTGACAGCAATTTCTGGTCACATCTTCTATATTTTTTGAGAGATTCACTGTCAAGCTCTCCAAGAATTTCAAGGATATGTGGAGTAAAGCCCAGTTTATCACTCATGCTTTCAAGCAATTCTTCAGATTCTGGATGTTTATGTTCCTCCATATTTAATAACCCCCGATTATAGTAATATTAAGTATCTATATGCATAATATTTATTTATTCCTGAAGCTCTGAAATGCGAATTCAAAAAAGTAAAAACCAGAAAAGAGAACAAAAAGCAGCTTGCAAAAGCAGCTTGTTTGGGATAGGAAAATGGTCAGGTTTTGAGTTTTTAGATAAGGAGTGAAATCAAATGAGACCAACGGATGATCTGAGAGGAGAGCATAAAGCTGTCAAACTGATGCTGAGAGTCCTTGACGGCATATGTAAAAATATAGAAACTGGAAAAAATGTAAAACCAGAACACTTTGAAGGACTCATAGAATTTATGAAAATATTTGTTGATAAATGCCACCACACAAAAGAAGAGGTTTACCTTTTCCCTGAAATGGAAAAAGCAGGAGTTCAAGACGCCGAAGAGTTGATATTTTCCCTTAGTAAAGAACATGAACAGGGGAGGCAGTATGTCAGTAGAATTGAAAAGGCTGTCTCCGAAAAAGAAGAACATAGAGGACTATCAACAATAGTTGAAAATTCAAGAGCCTATATCCAGCTTCTGACTCCGCATATTGATAAAGAGGAAAATAACCTTTTTCCGATGGCAGATGTCTATCTCTCACAGGCTACCCAGGAAAAATTGCTAGAGACTTTTGAGGCTGTAGAAACTGAAATAATAGGCCCCGGAAGGCATGAGGAATTCCACAGGTGGCTGCACACCATGGCAGAAATCTACGCAAAACCGCAAACTTTTTCATAAAACGCTTGCTCACAAACTTTTTCAAAAAAAGTTTGATCAAAAACGCAAACCTTTTTAAAAAAGGCTTGACCGAAAACGGTGGGATTAATTTTAAGAGCCTTATCCCCAAACCCTATCGGCGTGATCAACCGGTTCAACGGTTGCGGTTCAACGGTTGCGGTTCAACGGTTGCGGTTCAACGGTTGTGGTCCATCGGTTGTGTTTCAGGCTGAGACTCTATCAGTTCTTGCAGCAGGCTCAGTTCTTAAGAGGGATTTCAGGAAATATCCTGCCCATATATACATCAAGAGAGAGCCTATCCCGTTGCCTATGACTATTCCCCACCAAGCTCCTACCTGCCCCATATTAAAGGTAAAAGCCAGGAGTGCTGCAAAGAGTGGAGTAAAGACAATTGTTCTGAGCAGAGTTGTAATTAGAGAATAAATCCCCTTTCCTGCCCCCTGGAAGAAGGAAGAGGAGAAAAAGCCAAGTGCAGCCGTGGGATAGAAGATACACATCACACGCAGGAAGTGAGCAAGGTCGGCGGTTATATGGGCTCCACTTTCAGATTGTGTGAATATGGATGCTATCGGCGTGGCTAGAGCAAATATAAAAGCTCCGGTTACACATTCTATAAGGAATCCGAGCTTGGTTGAGTAGGAAAGGGCAACCTTTGCCTTTATATAATCACGGGCTCCTATTGCAGCTCCGGTTACCGAAATCACAGCAGTTGACATTCCCATCAAAGGAGACATTGCAATTGTCGCTATTCTCCATCCTGTAGCATAGATAGCAACTCCATCAGTGCTACTTACAAGGACAATAATGTAGTTTATAAACAGCATTGAGAGGGACATAGAAAGCTGCTGGGCTGAAGCCGGAAGTGCAACGTTGAAGATCTCTTTTACAATGCTTTTTTCAAAGCGGAAATCCTTGAAATTGAAGGCTACATAAGTATCTTTCCTGAAGAACAACCAGTTTGCCATCATAAGGCAGGATATCCCAATAGAAATCACAGTCGCCCAAGCTGCACCTGCAATCCCCATTTTCAGAGTATAAATAAATATGGGATCCAGGATAACGTTCAGAACTCCACCTAAAATCATAGCCTTCATAGCTCGCTTTGAATCTCCTTCGCTACGGAGAATTGCATTAGCAGCATTGGAAAAGAAGATTACAATGCTGCCAAGGAAAATAACCCTTGCATAAGAGACTGCAAGTGCTGTAGTTTTTCCTGCACCTGCAAAGGCAAAGAGTTGAGGGGCAAAGAAATAAAACGGGACTGAAAATGCAATAGAGAGCAGGGTAATCATGATTATGGTATGTACAGCTACATTGTCTGCACCAACTTTATTCCTGGCTCCAATCATGCGGGAGATTGCAGACCCTCCTCCTATGCCTATCCCATTGGATAAAGCCATACTTATAAAGAAAAACGGGAACACAAAACCCATTGCTGCAAGAGCATCAGCTCCAAGCCCAGAGACCCAGTATGTATCGACTAGGCTGTAAATTGTCTGCACGGACATGGCAACAACCATAGGGACTGACAGCTTCACTATAGCTTTTTTTGGATCTCCCTGAAGCGTCTTTACGCCAATTGTCTCTTTTTTCCCCGCATGGCCGGTAGAAGTTTTATTATCATTTTGATTATTTTTCATTTATTATATCTTCCTTAATGACTTACCTAAAATATTTTTAATTTTTCAAAATTCTTCTGAAAGTACCGGCTCTTTATGTCTGCAAAATTACAATCGTTTCCTAAACTTATCCATGAATACAATTACTCATATCTCAAAGCATCCACTGGTTTCATTTTCGAAGCCCTGTATGCTGGTACTGCTCCTGAAATCACACCAATAAGGACAGCTAGTGCCAGTCCAAAAATCATAAGTCCGGGAGAGACAGAAGGAATTGCCCCCTCTCCACTTGTAACAGTCATTCCGATCATTGGGAAGAGAGCTGAAATAAGTACTCCCAGAATAACTCCAAAGATCCCGCCAACAAAACCGACTCAACAAGTGCTTAAATCTGGGTTTTGGGATAGGTTTCGACATAAAATTGTTAGAATTCTAACTATAGAGATATACTCTATTTAAATCTTCTGAGCCCATTTGAAAAAAGTTGATGTATGAAAACATAGATTTCACTTGATAAGAAACCTTAATCCCATCCGTTTCAGAAGAAATTGTGGAGTAAAAAGATTGACATTTCAGTGTTTGTAAAAGCTGAAGCTATTTTTCTGCTGATTTTTCCGCCAAGGAGGAAGAGAGGACTAGCTTTTCCACAGTTACTGGTAAAGTCTTGATTTTTCCACATCTCTTTTAGAAAGCCCGAAACTCTCGTACCTTGTTTTTGCAGGACCTTTCATCTTTGAGTTTTTCTATCCACAGTCTCAGCTCAGTGGTCACAGTACATGCAAATTGCCCTTTTACATTCCTCATCCTGGAATTTCCACTTCAAACCCCAGCGTTTGATTGCCTGTATAATCTTTACGAAATCCATCCCACTTTCAGTCAAGCAATACTCAGACCTCGGGGGTTTTGTTGAGTCATCAACCTTTTTTGTAATCAAACCCTCAACTTCTAATTCCATCAGCCTTTCTGAGAGGATTTTCGGGGTTATGTTTCCGAGTTTTCTCTTAAGCTCGTTAAAGCGCTTTTCCTTCTTTTCACCTTTGTGCAGTTCCAGAAGGATATGAATCGTCCATCTTTTCCCAATAATATTCATAGTCTTGTAGACTGTGCAATCCTTCATAGTATAAACATAGAAACTGTCTGATATATAAATTAGTATCTCTAATATACTGGTATAAAAATGATATTATAATAACGTGGTAATTATAAAACCCGTTTACATAAATATCCTGGAAAAACTCCCTGTATCCGGCAAAACAGGACAAAAACACTTCTGACTGAAAAAATCTGACTGAAGTGGAATGGACAGCGTTTTCCCAAAACATAACTCAGGCGTTTCAGTCAGAACTTTCGGGAACTTTAGTATATAAAAATCTAGAAAATCTTTGAGAGAAGGATAAATCATGAAAGGTAATTTACCGGAAAAAGGTGCAATCGTTCAGAGAGACCGAGAGACCTACGCAATCGCTCCGCACATCCCAGGAGGAATCGTGGATCCGAAAACCCTCAGGAAAATTGCTGATGTTGCGGAAAAGTATGGGGCTGTGGCTCTAAAGATGACTTCTGCCCAGAGGATTGCAATCGTGGGCCTGAAAGAAGAAGATCTTGATAATGTATGGACTGAACTTGACATGAAACCCGGCGCAGCTATAGGACTTTGCGTAAGGAGTGTAAAGTTCTGTCCTGGGACGACTTTTTGCAAGCAGGGAAAACAGGATGCAGTAAGCTTAGGCCTTAAACTAGATGAGATCTATCACGGAATGCCCATGCCTTCCAAACTAAAGATGGCTGTTTCCGGCTGTCCAAATTCCTGCGCTGAACCTGCTATCAAGGACATAGGAGTAATGGGGACTGCCAAGGGATATACCCTGATGGTTGGAGGCGCTGCAGCCGCGATTCCAAGACTTGCCGAGGTTGTTGCAAAGGAACTGTCCGAAGAGGAGGTTCTTGAGGCAATCGAGAAAATTGTTAATTTCTACAAAAACTCTGGCACGAAAAAGAGGCTTGGAAAGTTCATTGAAAATGTAGGTTTTGAGAATTTCAAAACACAGGTAGGCCTTTGATAAAAACATAGGTAAGCCTTTAATATCTACAGCTTTTGAGAAATACACAAGATTGTAAAAGGGGAGAATGATGAAAGTTACCGAGATGAAATCCTCACCTGAAAAGCCAAATCCTCATAATGTTAGCGTTCGGATGCTCTACAATACAGAACATGCTCAGGCAGTACACATAGAACTCAAACCAGGAGAAGCCTTAAAAAAACATATTACTCCGGTAGATGTATTTTTTTATGTGCTTGAAGGAAAAGGAGTTGTTGAGATCGGGGACGAAACCCAAGAGGTCAGCAGAGATACTCTAATCGAGAGTCCTGCAAAAATTCCTCACCGCCTCTTGAACCCTGGTGATGGAATTTTCCGGGTTCTGGTCGTAAAGGCACCAAGACAAGCTGAATCTTCACGGCTGTTGTAAGCATATTCACGCCTGATTTAAAGCATAAAGCAAGTGTAAAGATGGGTTAAAACGGTTCAAAAAGGAGGTCACAAATGGAAGAAAAAACAAAACCTACTAAAATTGCAGTCGTTCGCTGTGACATAGTCTCGGAAGCGTGTCCAGGTGTAGGCTGCTTTAAGGCTTTTAACGAAAGAAAATCACATTTTGAAGCTTACAACGAAGATACACAGATGATCGCCTTTTTCACATGTGGAGGCTGCTCAGGCAGGAGAGTGTACCGTCTGGTAAATGCCCTCAAAAAGTATGGTCTGGATGTCGTACACCTTAGTTCATGTATGCTTATGGAAGACACTTACCCTAAATGTCCTAACCTAGACCGTATAAAAAAGACAATTCAGGATGCTGGAATAAAGGTTATAGAGGGCACTCATCACTGATAGACTTTGATAAGGAAACTTACGACTAGAAAAAAACGTCAAAAACCGGACAGATAAAAACACAAACGAGGAAACATGTCTACAGAAGAGAATAAAATTATAGTTCGCAAATTCTTTGAAGAAGGTCCTTCAAAAGGAAATCTGAACATTGCTAATGAATTGCTGTCACCTGATTTCGCTCTACATGTTCCTCTTCCTGCTCCTCCAGGAATCGAGGGAATTAACGAAGTAATTACCACATGCAGGGCAGCCTTCGAGCACCTTAATGTTACAATTGAGGATATGATCGCCGAGGGTAATAAAGTGGCGGTCCGTTTCACAGCTCATGGTGTACACAAAGGGGATTTCATGGGGCTACAAGCAACAGGAAAGCCAATAACCATGACAGGCATAGAAGTTTTCCGTATTAAGGATGGAAAGATTGCCGAGTTATGGGGAGAGGCTAACCTCCTTGGTTTGATGCAACAGTTAGGGATTATTCCTGTACCTGAGAACCAGAGTTAAATTGCCAGGTCCAAGATTTCCTCATTATTTTTTGCATCTAAACGTTCGTGGTGAAAATATACTTCTGAATAAGTCATGGTAATTTACGGATAAGCTATGTAAAACGAGCCATGATAAGCTAGGGACCAAAATATCGAAGAAGATAAGAATTACTAAGGAGCAGATCTGAAGCTTCAGGCTATTCTTCTCCCAAACATAGGCAATATCCTGTATTTAATTTTAAATTCCTTACTTAGAAAAAGGCTATCACTGAATTATATCTGAGTCGACATTTCGCCACATAATACAAATAAAGTGTTTTTTTACTAGGGAATTCTAAGGGGGTAGTTTAATGGTAAAACGAATGATAGTGAAAATTGACGAAAAGAAGTGTACAGGCTGTGGTAAATGTGTCGCTCCCTGTGCCGAAGGTGCTATAAAAATCATCAGCGGAAAAGCAAAGGTCATATCCGAGGAACTCTGCGACGGCATGGGCTTCTGCATCGGCATCTGCCCCGAAGGTGCAATCTCAATCGAAGAAAGACACACAATAGAATTTAACCGAGAAAAGGCAGAAGCTCAGCCTAAACAAAAAGACATCTCCATCCATTGCTTCACCTGCGGAGCCGGGGAAGATACTAACTATCTCCTTCCCCTCAGGCACAACATGCAGAGTCTTTGGGTCTGCACCCGCTGCCTTCCCAAGCTGATTCACGGTTAATCAGTTCAATCTCTCACAAAAACCGCTAAATTACAACCGCAACCGTTGAACCGCAACCGTTGCGCCGGTTGATCACGCCTATAGGGATTGGGGATAAGGCTTTTAAATTCAAACCTGACGCTGTTTTCGATCAAACCTTTTCTCAAAAGGTTTGCGTTTTTGATCAAACACAACCGTTGCGCCGGTTGATCACGCCTCCGAGACGTTTTCGGTCAAGCCTTTTCTGAAAAGGCTTGTGATCACGCCTGATTCGCGATCCAAAAAGAAATTCGGGTAAATTAGCCCTCTTGGGCGGAGTGAAAAGGGCTCCGTCCTCCCGAGACGGGACTCGGGCTGTAGAGCCTCAACTCTGCCGACTCGGGTGATTAATTATTCCCTTAATTGTCTTCTATCCAGTTGTGTATAAGTGCCCACAATTCTGGTGAATTGTAGTCGAGGGCTATGCTACCGTGTCCCTGGTTATTCCAGTTTATTGAAGTAACTTTATCGTTTATTTTTCCGACCTCGTTTTCATACCACCAGGCTCCGTAGCCACTGAATCCTCCCCCAAGCCCGACATAAAGAACAGGGGAGCTTATTCTTGAATATTCAATCTCATAACCATCCACATTACCCATAAGACCGGCCATGTAAAGATCCAGGTGTTTTGGTACGTAAGGGACAGCGCCCCCGGTTAAGGTTAAATTAAGTAACTTGTTTTCATCAACATAATAAAGACCTCCCAGATCTCCACTCCAATAGTGATAGTTTGGAGTATAGGGATATTCATTGAATGCATGAGTCTGGGTAGCCATAAGCCGGAAGAATTGTCTGTTTGTAAGACCTGGTTGAAAAGATGATTTTCCATCAGGATTGGTTAAAGCCATACTAGCTATCTGCATCATGGCAGCCATATCACTGCTATTATACATCCTGTTTTCTATACAGCTTGAGATAGTGTCAAATTCCTGTGCTTGAGCTTGTATTAACTCTGAATATTTAGGTTCGTATCTAATAATGATATCAACAGGTACTATCCTGTCAACTGAACCTAAAGCCAGATTTCGATATTCACTGGCTTCATAAGCAGTCAGAATCAATGCCCCATGGCTGTGACCAATTACTGTAACCTCTATGTCCTCTACAGATTCATTACTCAGGAAAGCTGTATGAATTCTTGATACAGCAATACCGTTGTATGTGTCACTCAAGTAATTATCAATCGTCCAGTTTTCCATGTAGCTGAAATCTGTCTCATTTGCCGGAACATTTGTCTCTCTTCTATCAAGAATGTATGTACTGTATCCTTGCCGGGCGTAGTATATCGCCATATCGGAATAGAAACTTTCAGTCAAAGCCTGTCCGGGCAGAATTATTAGATTTTTACTCAGGTCTGTACTCCAGGCGCATTTCTCTTTTACATAATTGGTAAGTATAACGTAATCATACTTCCCAGGCCCAACACTTATCTTTAGTTTGTATTCCGCCACATCGCTGCAGGCAAGCCCTATTCTATTGCTTTCCGTTAAAGGTAGGTATAGATTTGGTACTCCAAATGAAGCACGGTTACTGGAAAAATTCCCTAACATATAGGATTGATTATATATGGGTTCCATTCTTTTCTCAGGGTTGGCAGATAATAATGCTATTTGCGTCTTCATACTCTTACCTTTTTAAGACTCTTAAATTAGATTTTATACTTGGAAATCGGTATTTTTTGAAGTAGGGTTAGTTAATTTCCCGTTTTGACATCAAATAGCGGTAGTGTAAAAATAAGCCCTGAAGGCTAAAAACCAAAGATCAGAAACGTGATAACATAGGGATCGTTTATCGTCAGAAACTGATTATAAATCTCGAATGGAGTTAATCAGTTCATCGATATTCACGTCTCTCTCTAGAAAACATTACCTCAAGTTAGTACATTATTTTATACAGATATAAATTGTGGTTTGAAATTTCAACTAAATTTTATTAATATGTTGTTGCCTGCGATGAAAAAAGTATTATCACGGAAATTGAAGGACAAAATGTACAAACTCAAAAGATAAATGTATAGATTAAGCAGACAAACGGTAAGTAAACTTAGGCGGCAGATATATAGAATACACTATCCTATCAAAATAGATTTCTCATTTATGGTTTCCATATGAGTAAAATTTCCAAAATGTTGTAATGAAAACCGAAAGTAAATTAAACTAAAATGCTCAATACCAGCTGGGAAATATTGATCTAAAGCAAAGAATGCTTTGTGAAAATCAATATTGAGAGTTTTGAAAAACCGTTTTAAAAAACTATTGTAAATATTTAATACCCCTAAAAGGAGGTATATAAGTTGAAAAAACACTTGCCCATACTCTTGTTGTCTATCTTTATTCTTGGGGCTGTATTTTCAAGTGCTATTGCAGGCGCAACTGATAACCCAGCAGTAAATGAGACGGCATCAAAGATTTTAAAGACCAATAAATCCATCAATAAAGCTGCCAATCAAACTGTCAACAAGTCTGCTAATCAGACCGTCAATGAAACCGTATCACTAAACGAGACCTGTCCTGTCAATTTAACCGAAATCGAGACAGGAATTCCTGTAGCTGAACAGAAGTTCAGGATGGGCCCAACTGTGGTACTGAGACCGGTTAATGACGTTATAACTAAAAATGAAGATGGTCTTGTTGAACTCTATATCGATAATCCATCCCTCAATGATGTGACTCTGAATGTAGATGCAAGGATCAGCGTACCCGCTGGAATCCATGTATATGGACAGGGATTTGCTCAGACAGGTGCAGCAGGTACGGTTTATGGGATATTTTCCGTGCCCCCTGGAAATGCCCGTACAATTTATATTGATATCAAGGGAGACAAAGTAGGCACCTCTACTATACACTTCAGCGGCCTGTACTGGCCTGGAGATAATAAGGATGACTACAATCCGATTTCACTAAGCCACCCCTTTGTAGTCAAGGAAGCTTCCGAAAATCCTGGAGAAGCTCCCAGCTTTGATGAAAATGGAGGAATAAAGGCCCAAGGAGAGGGCTCATTCAGCGCTCCCGGATTTGGGATATTGATTGCAGTTATAGGCCTGTTAGGAGTTTATGCTGCTAAGAGAAAGTAAGTCAAATTATAAAGAGTTTAAACGCAACTTCAGGAAAAATACTATATTTTTCCTATTTTATATTTTGATAGCTAAAGAAGGCACTTATAATCTGAAAAAGTCCTTCACTTTAAGCTGAGTCTGAGCGTTTACAGATGGCAGCCCAAGAAGTTGGTAGAATGTCTGAGAGAGGTATTTTAAAAACTCTAATTGTTTATCTCTTAATTGGTTGTTTCCTGATAAGCAATGTTTCGTGTACATATGCTTCATCTGAGGTTTCAGTAGATTTTTACGATAGCATGACAGAGCCCTCAGAAGAAAAAATACAGCTTTCACAGGAGGAAGTACAAAATTCTGAAGAGAAGTCAGAACCCTCAGAAAATACAGGCAAGCAAACCTCAGAAAATGATGAATTAGAATCCGAAAATACAGACGTAAAACTTTCAGATGATAAAGACGCGCAATCTCCTGAAAATGCGGAAGAAGAGCCTACTGAAGAAACCGAAACAAAGTCTTCGGAAAATTCAGAAACAGAATTCGCTGAGGAAATAGAGGAAAACAAAACCAGTTCCACCGAAAATAATGAAACGGTATCTTCAGAAAATTCGGAAGCTCAGTCCTCAGAAGATACGCAGGTTCAAACTGAAGATACAGAAACGCAAACTTCAGGAGAGCCACAGGGCTCAGAGGATATAGAAAGCGAATCCTCGTATCATACCGGAAACTCATATAACACTTGGAATTCTTACCATATCGAATATTCAGAACACACAAAATCTGAGGATAATAAATACGTACAATCTGAGCCTGCACAAAAAGCAGCTTCAGAAAATTCCGGTCCAGCCGAGAATTCCAAACCTGCACCCCCCTCTGCAAGCGTGGATCTCCATGGTGAAAAAACTCAGGTTTTCTCTGGAGAAGACATTCTGCTTAGGCTTTCTGCGGTTAATCTTATCACAAAGCCTGTTATGCACGTTCAGGTTATAATCATTCCACCCTCAGGAATGAGTGTTTCTTCCTCAGTGTTTGTCCAGTCAGGCGCAGGACAATATACGACAACGTACGAGCTTGAACCCGGACAGGGCAGGGACATTGAAGTAAGGATAGAAACCAATCAGCCTGGAGATTTTAAGGTCAAAGGCAGGGTAATCTATTATTTCGGTGAAGATAAAGAAAATATAGAAGATCATACGCTTGACCTTCCCATACAGGTAAAAGAAAAACCGTATGCTGTAGAAGAAAGCCTGCCCGGATTTACACTGGCGAGTTTGATATTCGTATTAATAGGTGCATTTATCTTAAAAAGACGTTGAATGTGATATAAAGACGTTGAATGTGATATTTCGAAGACGGCCATAAAAACCATAGTTCTATAAGACTATGGTTCCGGTCTGCTTCCTATAATTCGCCACATATCTAGAATTCCGAGGCGAAACTGGACTCTACTTTTACATTTCAAACCTTGTCATTACTCCGTGTAATTCTTCAGAAGGGAGTTTGTAAAACTGGACAAATGAGGGGGAGAGTTTCTTAATCATGGAGAAGATTTTCCATATTATATTCCTGGTAATTATGTCCTCGGTTCCGTAAAAAATCGTCTTTTCATATATTCCTTCGTCTTTTAAGATTTGCTCAACATCGACTACTTCCATGTATCCCAATTTTATTTCAAAAACCCTCAGTCCTTTTGCAATCTCTTTTGTGAAAGAGCTGCTAACTCCGAATGGGCTGTCACACTTTATAATTGAAACAAAAATATTATTTTCATAAATTATATTGTTCTTAAACATTATACGGGAAATGTATTGAGGGATTCTATTTATGTCTCGTGAAAAGAAAAGGGCAGTTCCCTTTATTTTATTTTCACTGGCATATAGCTGATTATATTTTTCAATGAAATCCTCAAATTTAGTAGGGCTCATCAGTTCATAAAGCCTCTTTTGTCCTGAAGTGTATATAATTATAAGAGCAAACACAACAGCAGCTATAATAACGGACCAGTAACCTCCATGTGGGATTTTGTAAGTATTTGAGAGGAGAAATACCACATCTACAAATGTTATAAATAGGGAAACTCCAACTTTAAACATTTGTTTTCTATGATAAAATATCGAAGTCATCAGCAAACCTGTAATCGTCATGGTTCCAGTAACTGCCAGTCCATATGCAGCTGCAAGTCTGCTCGATTCTTTAAATATAAATATCATATATAATACAGAGATCATGAGCATCCAGTTTATCGTACTTATATATATCTGGGACTTTAATTTTCCGGAGGTATAATCAATCTTCAACATTGGCATTATGCGGGTTGTTATTCCCTGGTATACTATTGAAAATACGCCGCTAATCATGGACTGAGAAGCGATAACTGTCGCTACAATACTCAGGACAAGGAATGGGACAAATATCATCTCTGCCTGATTGTTTATCATCTCAAATAAAATATTTTTTGAATCTGGATTCCTGATAAGAAATGCTCCTTGCCCAAGATAATTAAAAACTAATGCAAAAAATATTAACCTCCAGGCTTTTAATATAGGTTCTCTTCCAAGATGTCCCATATCGGCATACAGTGCCTCTCCACCTGTGCAGCAAAGGGTAACTTCTGATAATACAAAGAAGCCTACAAGCCCGTTCGTTGAAAGAAAGTCAATGGCATAATAAGGATTTATAGCCTTTAGTACGCCTGGAGTATAAAATATTGAAGCAACACCTGAAACTGCAAGAGCCAAAAACCAGACAAACATTATTGGTCCAAATGCCCACGCAATCTTGTCAGATCCTCTTTTCTGGAATGAAAAAAGTCCTATTGTAATTAAACCGGCAATTAACATTAGAGTGCTTTGTCCTGTATTTTCAAATCCAGAAATAATGCGTATACCCTCAACAGCACTCAGTATGCTTATTGCAGGCGTAATTACTCCGTCTCCAATAAGGAATGAAGTTCCAATATAGGCTAATATTGTAATTACAGACACACTTCTACTTGATTTCAGCAAAGGAAGGAGAATCTCTTTTAAAACTATAGTGCCTCCTTCACCTTTTTTACCCAGGCTCATAGCAAGCCAGGCGTATTCCATAGTAACTAGTATTATAAGTGTCCAGATGATTAAAGATAAAACTCCTAATACATGAATTTCTGTAGGTTGTGTAAGAAGAAATATAACTGTAAAAGTGTAGATAGGACTTGTTCCAATATCTCCAAAAACAAGCCCCATGGAATTTATTATTCCCCTAAAATCATAGTTTCTATACATTGTCTACTCTCAGTGGTTTTTTATACGTTATAATGAACGCTGTTTTCACAAGAGCTTGAGTTAATTAATATATGTAATGAATTATATAATTTGTAAATTCACGATTAAAAAGAGTAGAAAAACCAATTAGGTTTATATAACTTTTGACTCACTATCGGATTCTTTATTTTTATTTGAGTTTTATCTATTTTTATGGTTCTTTTTCCTGTATCTTAATTAATGAGGGTGAAGAGAATTTGCAAGTAAGGGGGTTAGAAGGAGGGAACTTTGTAGTAAGGAAATGTTAAAGACAGAAATAACCAGAGGATAACAGACAAAAGGCAACTGAGTAAATACAAGGGGAGAAAAATAGCGGGAAAAAGATGAACAGAAAAGCATTATCCAGAAACGATAAAGCTATCGATGATGAATCTGGGGAAAACAGGGGCGAAAAAGAAGAAATTCTTACGAGAACTACAGAAGGGGTGAGTATTCTCCTTGGTGATCCCAGGAAAGCCATTGTCAAGCTCTCAATCCCTGTCATAGTTGCGCTATCCGTGCAAACCGTCTACAGCCTTACTGACACCTTTTGGGTTGCAGGTCTTGGAGCTGATGCCCTGGCAGCTGTTGGATTTTCTTTTCCTTTTTTCCTTGTCCAGATGGCGGTTACCAGTGGATTGGGGGTAGGAGGCGGATCTGCAATTTCCAGGCGGATCGGAGCCAGAGATAAAGCGGGTGTGGATAATGTTGCCCTGCATACCTTCGTGATAATGCTCACTCTTACAATTGCTTTGACCGCATTCGGACTTGTTTTTTTAAGAAATCTTTTTATGTACAGCGGAGCCGGAAATACGACAGAGCTGGGGGTTGAGTATTCTAGAGTGATTTTTGGAGGCAGTTTTGTATTTTTCTTTACGAACGTTGCAAACTCTATCCTGAGAAGCGAAGGGGATTCAAAAAGAGCTATGAAGGCAATGATTCTTGGTTCAGGTCTTAATATAGTGCTTGACCCAATTTTTATATATATTCTGGGGCTTGGGGTCACAGGGGCAGCCCTGGCTACAGTTATCTCTTATGCCAGTTCGGGATTGTTAATGTTTTACTGGTTTTTCATTAAAAAAAATACTTATGTTTCTTTCAGATTTCGTTTTTTTAAATTCGACAGGGCAATTGTGAAGGACATTTTCAGGGTAGGCATTCCCTCATCAATAGAACAGCTTGCTCTGGCTCTAACCGCACTTATAATGAACTTTGTTATCGCGACTGTTGGCAGTACGGACGGAGTTGCAGTTTACGCCACGGCGTGGAGGGTAACAAGTATTGCAGTTTCTCCTCTTATAGGAATTTCAATAGCTGTAGTTTCGATCAGTGGGGCTGCCTTTGGGGAGAAAAACTTTAAAAAAGCACGAAGTGTACTTATCTATGCAATTGAAGCTGGATTTTTTGTAGAAGCGGTAATTGCTGCTGCTGTGTATCTTTTTGCTCCAGATATTGCTGCTGTTTTTACTTATGCCGAAAGTTCAGCCCGTATCGCTCCTGAACTGACAAGGCTCCTTAAAATTATGACGGTTTTCTATCCTGTAGTCGCCTTTGGAATGCTCTCAGGCTCTCTCTTTCAGGGAGCAGGAAAAGGTACAAGCGCCCTTATTGCCACCCTTTTGCGGAGCCTAGTTATGACAATCTTTTTTTCCTTACTTTTTGCTTTCGGATTCGACTGGGGATTGCTCGGGATATGGTGGGGACTGACTGTGGGTACGGTGATCGGCTCAATGGTTGCTTTTGTGTGGGCGCAGACATATTTGAGGTGTATGATAAAGGCGAAGGAGAAGATTGGAGGGGAGTATTGAGAGGAAATGTATCTGCGTGTTCTTGTGTAAGAATAATTAAGCATTAAGCGGATGAAATCCAAGAGTGAAATAAGTGCAATTACACCGGATCTCAGAAGCTTGCGTGTATTTTCTGCTAATCATAAAACCTAATCATAAGATATAAATAAAATCTGCCCCTTTTTAGTTTGAAATCTAACAATAAGGAAAAATCTAACAATAAAGAAAAATGAGTAGTAAGATTTAAGACAGTTGTAAGACAGTTACGATCCAGCTGATTAGTTATAATTAAAACCAGTCAAACCCAAAAGTCCAGTAAATCCTGTTAGAGATGAGTAGATTTAGTTAAGAAGTATCTTTTGCATAAATCTACTGACTCAAAAATACCTCGTAAAAAGATCTCGAATGGCTGCTATTCTGTTTTATCATCCAGATCTTGGAAAAAAGCCCTGACTGTGATAACCAATGAAAGAAGAAAGGATAAAAGAGGCAGTAAAACTCCAGTTCGAAATAGTTAATCTGTTTCATAAAAACTTCGCCAGAATTTTTCACCAAACCGGGAATAGCCCATGTAATCTAAACAAAAACCAGAATAAGGCTATTATGATTATAGGGGCAAGAGATAATATTATGCCTACAATCCTAGGTAAGTGTCTTGATCTTCAGAAGGGAAGCCTGACAAGCATGATTGATGCTCTAGAAAGAGATGGATTTGTCTGCAGAAAAGGAGACCCTGATGATCGGAGAAAAACCCTTATTTCTCTTACTGAAAAGGGGAAAGCTTATAGGGTATGGTTCATGGAGGAACTCGAAAAAAATGTCTCCGAGATTCTCAGTAGGCTGGATGAAGAGGACATTTTTGTGTACCAGGAAAGTCTGAAAACAATACTTGCAACGCTGAAGAAACTTGATGAGATAGCTTGAATAAAACATGAGTTGTGTCTTAACTTCCTGAATTTCTCTTTTTTTGAAAAAACAACTTATATCTCTTCCTCTAAATAACTGCTTGTCATTCACAAAATGGGAAGGTCTGAAGCATCATAATCCTACTTAATAACTAAAATTAGGATCTGGAATATTCAGAGGGAAAGACTTTGAAACTCAAAATTGAGACCTCCAAACGTATTGAACTGGTAGATATCACTTCAGAAATTCAGGAAGAAGTGAGGAAAAGCGAAATTCCTGAAGGTATATGCCTTATCAGTACGCGGCATACTACCGCAGGCATTGTAGTAAACGAAAACGAGAGTGGGCTAAGAGAAGATATCCTGAATCTTTTAGATAAGCTGGTGCCTACCAGCGCAGGATACAGGCACGATCGCATAGATAATAATGCTGATTCTCATCTCAGGGCAGTGCTGCTTGGAGCAAGCGAAGCTCTGCCGATTCTGGAAGGAAAACTTGAACTTGGGACTTGGCAGAGGATCTTCTTTGCTGAGATGGATGGGCCAAGAAATAGAACCATAGATATTACGCTTATTAAGGGCTTAATGAAATAAGAACCATATAAAAACTATATATAAAGAATCAGAAAATAAAAAAGTAATATAAATAATAATGAAGGATAAGAAGAATAGCTAAGAATAATAAAGACTGAATAATAAAAATAACAAAGAAATAGTAAAAAGGATAGTGAAGGAAGTTCCTTATGGTTTGCCTTGAGCCATTAAAGAACCTTGCCGACCACTAAATTCATCCAGACGCGTCTGCTTCCTTCCGCAGCTTTCCCCGGGGATTTCCACAGGGTACTCACCTGTAAGGCAGCCAATGCACATGTCTCTTTTATCGCATTCCAAAGCCCGCATAAGTCCATCAATACTCAGGTAGCCAAGAGAATCCGCATTAATAAGACTTTCGACCTCTTTTATTGTCTTACACGAGGCAATAAGTTCCTGCCGGGTAGCCATGTCTATACCCAGGTAACAGGGAGCAATAATTGCAGGACTTCCAATCCTTGCGTGAATTTCTGATGCCCCTGCCTTGCGGACCATATCTATAATCCGCCTGGAGGTTGTACCCCGGACAATGCTGTCGTCAACCAGAACCACACGTTTGCCTTTGATGTTATCCTGGATGACATTCATTTTCAGTCGGACTGCGGTTTCGCGCAATTCCTGACCTGGTAGAATGAACGTGCGCCCTATGTAACGGTTCTTCATTAGACCTTCTGAATATTTGATGTCTGATTCTCTGGCATAGCCAATTGCTGAGGTAATCCCGGAGTCAGGGACAGGAGAAATAATATCAGCCTCTACATGATGTTCTCTAGCAAGTTCCCGTCCGATATTTTTCCGAACCTTATAAACTAACTTTCCGTCAATAACGGAATCGGGTCTCGCAAAATAGATATACTCAAACACACAATGCGCAGGACGAGGCTCATTTCCTATCTGGTAGCTCTCAAATCCGTCGCCAGCAAAGACCATCACCTCACCTGGCCGCAGATCCCTGATAAGCGTGCCGTTGAGAGTATCAATGGCCACACTTTCAGAGACTATTGCGTATCCGCCATCGACTTCTCCAAAGCATAGTGGTTTAAATCCAAATGGATCCCGCACAGCATATAGAGTGCCATCGATATGGATTACCAGTGAATAGGAACCAATAAGCCTTCGCATGACGTTTTTGATTGATTCTACAGGCTCGTGCTTTATCAGTTCTTTTACAAGAAGATGACCAATGACCTCAGTATCAGAATCACTGGTAAAAATGCGGCCTTCGCACTCCAGTTCATCCTTGAGGTTTTTGGCATTAACCAGGTTACCATTATGGGCAATCGCAACTGTTCCTCCCTTAAAATTCAAGATAAAGGGTTGACAGTTTTCTATTTTCGATCCTCCAGCAGTTGAGTAACGGACATGCCCTACTCCTACGTTTCCGATCAGACACCCTAGAGAATCCTTATTATACACATCAGGGACAAGACCCATACCTTTAATGGAATGAGGAGACGTACCATCATATACCATTATACCAGTGGATTCTTGTCCTCTGTGCTGGAGGGCATATAGGGCGTAATACAGCTTGAATGCAACAGTATTAGATTGTGGCCTGTTGCCTGATAATATTATCCCTGCAACGCCGCACTCTTCTTTCAATCTTGACCTCCGGTGCAGGTAAAAATAGAGAAAGTAGAACAGACAAATTTAATACTTACACTTTGCCTGCCACTTATAAGCTCTAATGCGGGAAGTTTTTCCAAAGCCGCATGAAGTACACTGTTTTGTATGCACGTTAAAAGAAACACTCCCGCAACGCCTACATTTGGCGTGGGTGCGTCTCTGCCTTTTTCCCATTGATGACGTACCTTTACTCATTCCTAAATCTCCTGATGAAAATCAATTTATTAGAGCAATATTCGTAATCTAAAGCGATTTTGTTTTTCTGAATTTACTCTCTACGGCCAGTCACAATAAATCCTGTCCTCACCGAGATTTAACGTTAATAGATGAAGTGCTTGATATAGATTACGGAGATACATATACTACGTTGTCGCCTCGAATAACGACGCTGCCAAACTTGCTTACAACTTCTCCTTCTCTTAGCTCTTCAGCGTTGTCAAGCACGAGGTTCATGTGAATATCATATCCTTTAAGCTCGCCTCTAAACTCGCGTGCGCCTTTCAATCTAACGATTACAGGTGTGTCCAGTGCGTTGTTCAAAATATCCAGAGGTCGGTTTGCCATCCTTAGAGTCCCCTTAAAACATTGTAAATAATGTCATTATCTATATCAGTATAAATAATTAATCCAGATTTAAACTGATCGCTGCGCTTAAATTTGATTATCTGCATCAAAGTCGCGAATACAATATATAAATGTATCGAAGCAATATATCAATTTTTATGCTTTCATATTAAAAATGCCTTTATCTGAATGATAATTCTCTTCAAGACAAAAATCAAGACAAAAATCTCTTCAATAACTAAACGAGAATTCTTTTCTAAACAATACCATCAAAACCTCCATCACTAAAACTTCAAAATCGTCAAAACCTCAAAAACCTTCCTGGAAGGCACAGTATTAAATCAATTAATCCCATCCAGATCAGAAATTCCTGAAAATCGGAAAAAGAGTGAATAAAAGAGAGAAATATATGACAGAAAAACCCTTAACGATAAAAACCCCGATTGTTATGACTATTGCAGGTTCAGACTCAGGCGGAGGAGCCGGAATTGCAGCTGATTTGAAGACTTTTGCTGCCCTTGGGGTGCATGGAACCTGTGCAATTACATCGGTTACTGCGCAGAATACTACCGGAGTCCTAGAGACCTTTGACCTTGCACCTGAGGCTGTAGCCAGCCAGATCGAGGCTGTTTGTACTGATATGGAGGTCAAATGGACAAAAATCGGCATGCTATCCTCATCGGATATTATAAGGGAAGTTGTAAAAGAAGTTCGAAAATATGGGCTTTCCCTTGTGTTGGATCCTGTTATGGCTGCTGAAGCAGGTGGAGATCTGCTGCGGAAAGAAGCTCTCTCTGTCCTTATCGAAGAACTGTTGCCTCTCTGTAAGGTTGCTACCCCTAATGCGCCCGAAGCAGGCGCACTTGCCGGCATGACTGTCGAAACCCCTGAGGATGCAAGAGTCGCAGCCAGGAAAATTGCAGATCTGGGTGTGGAGGCTGTCATTGTTACAGGAGGGCACTTGGATGCCACTGACTTACTTTATGAAGCTGCTTCTGATACTTTTACCCGTATCCCAGGCACTTTTGTTAAAGGAGGTACGCATGGTTCGGGTTGTACTTATTCTTCAGCAGTGACTGCCTTTTTAGCCTCTGGAGAAAGCTTAGGCGAGGCTGCAAGGAAAGCAAAGAAATTTGTTGAACAGGCTATCCTAAAGAGCCAGCCTGTAGGTAAGGGAGTAGGTCCTGTAAACCCGATTGGAGCGACTCTTGAGGAAAAAGAGCGCTACCTAGTCTTAAGAAAGTTAAAAGAAGCAGTTTCCGTGCTTGAAGATAGCTCTAGTTTTCCAAAGTTAATTCCTGAAGTAGGCTGCAACATAGGAATGGCTCTTCCGAAAGCAAGCAGCTATGAAGATATTGCAGCAGTGGAAGGCAGGATAGTGTGGCACAAGGGACGGGCAGTTCCTGTAGGTTGTGTGGACTTCGGAGCTAGTCAGCATGTGGCAGGGGTTATTCTCATTTTATTGCGCTACAATTCTGAAATAAGAGCAGCAATTAACATAAAGTACTCTGAGGAAACTCTTGCAGCCTGCAGAGAAATGAGACTTGAAATTTCTTCTTTTGACAGAGCTGGAGAACCTGAAAACGCCAGTACTGCGGATTTGGGCACAATTGAAGCAATAAAAAAATATGGAAGCGTGCCGGGAGTTATTTATGATGAAGGGAGCCCGGGAAAAGAACCAATGATATTCCTTCTAGGGGCAAGCGCAATTGAAGTAGCAAAGCTTGCTGTAGAGCTTGCAGAAATAATTCAATGAGATAGTTAAAATCAATCGAACTCTGAGGTTTCTCAAAACTATTTTCAGATTCGATTGATTATTTTCAGATTTAAGTAGTTATTTCAGGGTTGAGTAATTGTTTTCAGAGTTGAGCTTTCGGTTCTGACCGCTTTTCCTTTTTCACAGTTCCAGTTTTGGATTTTTAATTTTTTCAGCTTGTAATTTCTTTCTTTTTCGGCTTCTTGTTTGATAAGCAGCTTATCTCTAAAAATCTAGATTTTTTTCAAAAAGTACATAGATGGAATGTAAGCACCGATGGTGTAATATAAGTAACAATTATATACATCTAAGCACGATTCTGTGCATAAATGATTCATAAATGAATATTGGAGAGAAATAATGGAACAGACCAAGATCATCCTAGACGAAAATGAAATGCCTAAACAGTGGTATAATGTCCTTTCAGACTTATCTTCTCCTATTGAGCCACCTCTCGATCCTAGAACCTGGGAACCTATTAGCCCAGATGCTCTTGAGCCGATTTTTCCAAAAGCACTTATCAAGCAGGAAATGAGTGGTGAGAGGTTTATCGATATCCCGGAAGAGATTCTCGAGATTTACAAGCTCTGGAGACCAAGTCCTCTTTATAGAGCTCACAGACTGGAAAAATTTCTTAAAACCCCTGCAAAGATATATTATAAACAGGAAGGAGTAAGCCCTGCGGGTAGCCATAAGACAAATACCTCAATTGCCCAGGCTTATTATAATATGAAAGAAGGAACCGAGAGAATTACAACCGAAACCGGGGCAGGACAGTGGGGAAGTGCATTAGCTCTTGCCTGCAACTACTTTGATCTCGAATGTAAAGTCTACATGGTCCGTTCCAGCTATTACCAGAAACCCTATCGGAAATCCCTGATGACAGTATGGGGAGGAGATGTTGTGCCTTCACCCAGCCCGGACACAGAATTTGGAAGAAAAATTCTTGAAGAGCAGCCGGAAACCCCGGGAAGCCTGGGAGTTGCAATCAGTGAAGCCGTAGAAGATGCAATCGCGCACGATAACACAAAATACTCTCTCGGAAGCGTGCTTAACCATGTTATACTTCACCAGACAGTAATCGGGTCTGAAAGCAAAAAGCAGCTTGAAAAGGTCGAAACTTATCCTGATATAGTCATAGGCTGCTGTGGAGGAGGAAGTAATCTTGCGGGAATATCCCTTGAATTTATAAAAGACAGGCTTGAAGGAAAGGGCAATGCAAGAGTAATCGCAGTCGAGCCTTCGGCATGCCCGACCCTGACGGAAGGAGAATACAGGTACGATTACGGAGACACCGCCGAGATGACCCCGCTTCTCAAGATGTATACTTTGGGCCACAAGCATGTGCCTCCTGCCATCCATGCAGGTGGACTCCGCTATCATGGGGATTCTCCAATCGTTAGTAAGCTTTGTGCTGAAGGGCTTATTGAGGCTGTTTCATATGATCAGTATCCTGTATTTGATGCCGCTATACAGTTCGCCCGATCAGAAGGCGTAGTTCCTGCTCCAGAATCCTCTCATGCGATCCGTTGCGCAATTGACGAGGCTCTTAAATGCAAGCAAACTGGAGAAGAAAAAACAATTCTCTTCAACCTTAGCGGACACGGGCACTTCGACATGACTTCTTATGATAAATATTTTAACAAAGAACTTGCCTGAAAAGTCTAAAAATAGTTCAAAATCAGGAAAATACTCAAATAGGATGCCTTAAAAGCATCCTACAACCTTGAACCGCAACCGCTGAACCGCAACCGTTGCACCGGTTGATCACGCCGATAGGGTTTGGGGATAAGTCTCTTAAAATCAAACCCACCGTTTTTGATCAAACTTTTTTTGAAAAAGTTTGCGGTTGATCACGCCGTTGCCAAGCCGTTTTTGATCAAACACAACCGTTGCGCCGGTTGACCACGCCATCATCAGGAGTTTTTGATCAAACTTTTTTTGAAAAAGTTTGTGGTCAAGCCTTTTCTCAAAGGTTTGCGTTTTTGATCAAACTTTTTTTGAAAAAGTTTGTGAGCAAGCTTTTTTTGAAAAAGTTTGTGAGCAAGCCTGCTTCGTGCTTCTGCAATAGAATTCGGGAAGTTATGTTCTTAACCTCCCTTGTTGAGAATGTAAAAAACCATTTTAGGGTTAAGCTTGATTTCCTGCGCTACTTTTTCCGCGTTTTTTTCACAGGAGAGGATTTCAGTTTTCATGCATCTTATTTTTGAAATTATGGAAGGGGGAATAGTGTAGTACTCTTTAATATCTTTCCTATGACCCCATACATCCCCCTCTAAGAGCTGAACCTTTTGCATCTCTAAAAACATTTCTATAGCTCTTGAGGCAGTCCTTTTGTAAGACTTGGGAAGCTGTATTACTTCTAGTTTCCGACAGGTCTCCACAAGAAGAAAAATATCTTTGTTTGACGGCCTGAATGCAAGGTGAACAACCTTTTCATCAGGATTTAGTGACAGAATTTCATTTCTTGAACTGACAACTCTTATTTTCATATAGATCCCCCGACCCAAACATAATTAAAGAATCAATAAAGTAAGTTGTACGACTTTACCTAAATAATTTTCTATACATTTGGCGACATTGTCCTGTATATTTGAGATTACTTGGAAAAAACATACAATAAGTAAAAGTCTAATTCCTCAGAACTACTTATTTTTAATATTTTAAAAGATTATGAATTATTTCCATAGCCTTAGTAAATATAAAAATAACATTTAATTATTACGTAAAAGTCTTCCTTCTAACAAAAAAGTTGCTTCTGAAACTAAAAAACTCGAAAAACTTAAGAAAAGTTTACATTAGATGGAAGTTCCAATCTGGAGTTCCATCTTGAAATAAAAACTCATATTTTAAGTAAGAATTTTAGAAATTCTCAGCTCTTTTTGAGATATTTATTATTCCTGTTTTTTAGGCTCTGTAGAAAACCTATCTAAATAAGCTTTAGTAGCTCTGAAATGAATAAGTAAAAATACTTCAGGTAATTCAGTTAAAATAAGTGTAAATTCTTTATTTCAGAGGATTTCTACAGAGCCGTTTTTTATTATTCTTGTTTTAAGATCTGTTTGTTTATTCCTTTCTGAGAGCTGACTGTTTACTCTTTTCGCCATCCTTCAAAGGAGACACAAGCTTGAAAAGAAGCTATTCCCTGATGCCTGAGAGATGGCGAAAGAATTAACACATTAATCCAAACAAATTAATCCATGATTTTTTTGCTCAAGATGTAAAGGATCATATCCGAGTTTAATTTACTTTCTCTCGAAAGCTTTTCGGCGATGGCCTCATTTGTGAAACGGTCGGCTTTTAATTCCTGAATTTTCTCAAGGACATTCTGAGAGACGTTATAATATTCATTTATGTCTTTTCTGTGTCCCCATACATCTCCTTCCAGAAGATTTATCTTCTGCATATCCAAGAACATTTCAATTGACTTGGAAACAGTCCTTCTATAAGATTTGGGAAGCTGTATAGCTTCAATTTTCGGACATGTTTCTGCAAGCATAAATACGTCCCTGTTGGATGGTCTAAAAGCAAGGTGGATAACCTTCTCGTTTGGATTCAGGGTAGGAATTTCCTCCCGTGAACTAACTACTCTGATTTTCATATTAATCCCCACTCTCTTTATTTAAGAATTTAATTTTTATTTATTTGAAAATTGAATTTCGTTACGCATTCACATTTTATATACATATCGATTAGCTGAAATATTATTTACAGGGTTTGTACCCAAAACGAGTCCTAATAGCATCAGCATGTGCCTGTAAGCCCTCCTCCTCGGCTAATGCGATTATAGTTTCTTTCAGACTTTCAAGCCCACTCTTGCTGATTTTCTGAATACTCGAATATTTAATAAAATGGTTGATATTCAAACCTGAGTAAATTCTGGCGTATCCTGCCGTGGGAAGCACGTGATTGGTCCCAGAGGCATAATCCCCAACAGGAACAGGAGAATAGTTCCCTATAAAAATCGATCCTGCATTTTTAATCTTGTCAAGTACAAAATCAGGGTTTGATACTATAATTTCGAGGTGCTCAGGGGCAAATTTATTGCTGAAGTTAATACATTGTTCTAGGGAATCCGCAGTAAGAATTGCGGCATTTTCAAGAGATGACTTTACAATGCTGCTTCTTGCAGTCTGTTCAGCCTGAACAAGCACTTCTTTTTTTACAGCTTCTGCCAGCGTATCTGATTCTGTAACGAGTATCGAGACTGCACTTGGATCGTGTTCGGCCTGCGCTATAATGTCCGAAGCGGCCATAACGGCATCTGCCGACTCATCTGCAATAATGAGTACCTCGCTTGGGCCTGCTGGAAAATCGATCTCTGCAACATCTCTGATCTGCATTTTGGCAGACGTGACAAAAACATTACCTGGCCCTACGATTTTGTCCACTTTCGGAACTGTCTCAGTCCCATAAGCCATTGCTCCTATAGCCTGCACACCGCCAAGTTTGAAAACTTTGTCCGCTCCTGCAACTTTTGCGGCTGCAAGCGTAAGTGGGTGCACGGTACCATCCGGTCTTGGAGGTGTACAAACTATTACCCGCTCCACCCCTGCGACCCTGGCAGGAATTACAGTCATGAGTACGGTTGAAGGATAGGAAGCTCGTCCTCCTGGAGCATACGCACCCACGCTTTCGAGAGGTGTTGCTTTTTGGCCCAGTACGATCCCTGGTTTGAGTTCCATGAACCAGGTAGCTTCTGGAAGCTGAGCTTCATGAAAAGCCCGTATGTTTTCAGCTGCGGACTTAAGGTGATCTAGGAGTTCAGGACTTATGCCTGAAAGAGCCTTTTCAAATTCCTCCTTGCTCACTTCAATGTTTGCAAGTTCAACTTTATCAAATTTAGCCGTATACTCTCTGAGCGCGGCATCTCCTTTGGTACGCACGTCGGAAAGCACGGCTGATACAGTTTTTGCTACATCCTCAAGCCCGGACCCCCGGGAGAGCAATTTCTGCATTTCAGCTTCCGAAATATCAGACAATTTTTTGAATAACATATGACCATCTCTGAAAGATCCTGACAGGACCTTATACAGGTTGAAATTAATACACGTTAAAATCTGAAATTTATACTAATTGGGAATATAATATACGCTGACTCTTGTATAAATTAGTTATTGTTTCCGATTAAGCGGTTAATTTTTATTTTTAGATCCAAATAACCAGATAATCGGTCAATCTAGTAATGTAATTTCATTAATTTCTGTTCTCATTTCATTAATTTTTGCTCTCATTTAATATTTTATCCCTTTCTGAGCTCTTTTTTGAAAATTAAAAACCGTAAAAGGACCTGAACTATCAATCAATAAGAGGAATGAGGCAGGTATAATCAAAAATCACTAATTGTTTTTTGCCCTGAAGAAGGACTTCTCTCAAGAGATTCAGGCTCAAAAATTTTATTGATTTCCTCTTTACTTCCTACTTGCTTAAATATCCTGTCTGCAATTTTCGGTCCCAGAAGAGCAGCAATTTTCTCAGGATCAGCTCCTGCAAGCTCTGATATTGATCTAAAGCCTGCTTCATAGAGCTTTCTTGCTCTTACACGCCCTATTCCTCTGATATCGAGCAGATTCATTAGCTCAGGACCTGCTCCGTAATGAATCCGCTTTTCAAGTTCTGTAGCTTCTTTTGCTCCCTTTAGATCAAGAAGTCTGGCAAGCTGAGCTGTGACGTGCATTATCCATTCTGCAATATCAGCAATTGCGTGAATGTCGCCTTCCCCGGTGCCAAACTTTAAACAAATCTCGTTTTCAGTCTTTTCATGAATCCAGTCTACCAGAAGAAGAGAAGTCTTTACTTCTGCCAGGAACCATTCATATTCCGTAATATTAAAGGGACTGGGCACCTTTACGAACTCGCTGGCGTGAGCCATCACATAGTCATTAATGTCCTGATAATCATGGTTCCGCATATAAAGCAAGCGCATGTCAGGCGTACTGCAAACCAGATGCAGCAGGGTAAGCTCGCTAAGGCTTTTTGCTTCTTTCAAACCCTTTACAATGCGGGCTGCTGATAGGGGATCGATATAGAGCCTTGAGACAAGTTTTCCAAAATTCGTAGGAATAAGAGCTTCTGTTTTCTCAAGCATCTCTTCCTGGCGCAAAAAATTGAGGCATTCGTTCACAACCGTAGAAAGCCCGAAATTCGAGTACTGAAAAGCGAAAAAGGTTGACTCGAGAAAATCCATGAGCTCTTCTCTTGTCCTTGCAAAACCATTGGAAATTGTAGAGAGCACATGAGTCCTTAGGGCATTTTCAGTTCCGAGTTTGGACCAGATATCTTCGGCTTCGGCTTCGATATATTTCTCAAAAAGGAAAACAAATTCTTCATATGACTTTGCAACAAGCACAGCTTCTCCGTACGGGTCAAGCCTCGGTCTGCCTGCCCTGCCTGCCATCTGTTTGTACTCTAGCACAGGAATAGGCTGCATCCCGCTTTCAGAAGAGTACCGTCGATAACTTCGGATAATTACGCGCCGCGCAGGCAGGTTTAGCCCGGCTGCAAGGGTAGGAGTGCTTGAAATCAGCCTGATCTTTCCTGTTCTGAAACCATCCTCTACAAGTTCCCTTAAAGGCGTGGTAAGACCAGCATGGTGAAAAGCCGTTCCTGAGCGAACACAGGTTGCAAGGGTAGTTGAAGTATCGGTTTCACTGTTTTCGAGAATCTTGCCTGCAATTACTGCGAGCACTTCCCTGTCTTCTGCGGAAAGTGTCTTCTTAACGGCTGAAGCTGCCTTTTTTGCAAAAGCCATGCAGTTTTTCCTGCTGCTTTCGAAAACCAGACACTGTCCACCTTTCTTAAGAGTATCTAGCACAAGGTTCACAGCTTCGTCTTTTGTGGATCGTTCAATAGGAGTTTCTTTACCCTTGCAATAGAAAGTCCTATTAAAAAATACTCCTTCCTGTAGTTCGGTAGGTCTCCATTCGCTTACTACAAGTTTGGCTCCCAGCCAGGCTGCAAGTTCGTCGGCGTTTCCGACAGTTGCGGATAATGCTAGGATCTGGCAGGAAGGGTTCATTTTCCTAAGTTTTGTGAGGGTTACCTCAAGCGTGGGGCCCCTATCTGGCGAATCTATAAGATGTACCTCATCTGCCACAACAACTGAAATTTCCTGCATCCAGGCAGTTTCGTTCCTTAGCAGGGAATCGGTTTTTTCCGATGTCGCAACAATAATGTCATTTACACCGAGCCCTTCATCCCGCAGGTCATAATCCCCTGTAGAAATTCCTACCCTTATCCCAAGTTCCGAAAATTCCCGAAACCGCCTGAATTTCTCGGATGCAAGAGCTCTGAGAGGCACGATATAGAGCGCCTTTCCTCCTGCGCGGATGGATTTCAACATTGCAAGCTCGGCAAGGAGAGTCTTCCCTGAAGCCGTCGGGATTGCAGCAAGCAGGTTTCTTCCTTCAAGCAGCCCTTTTTCTACGGCTTCGGCCTGAGGGGGGTAAAGTTCCAGAATCCCGGAGTCGAGATAAAACTGCTTTACTTCATCAGGTAGGTCGAGACTTTCTATCTTCATTGAAAATCAGAAACTCACACAATGGATAAATATTGTTTTGGAATTGCACGCCAGCATTGAAATATTTAGAATCTGCAGAAACCTCTTCGAAAGGCTCTGCAAAAACCTGGTTCCCTGTAAAGGGAACCCTGACTCTTTAAGACTTTTCGAACGCTATGTACTGAACATTACTTACTGATGCTGAATTTAACTGCTTGCCGAGTAATAGTAATTTCCACTTTCTTTTTGTTCCCGGTCAAGCCTTGAACCTAGGTTATTCACACGCGGGCGCCTTGTTTCCTCGTCCCTGCGGAAGGTTATTCCCAGGTTTTTCAGGAATTTGTTCATACCTTCTTCCATGCTGAATGGACCGTGTGCTTCACCGTATACTGAAGGTTTTCCTTCAAAAACCACGAGGCGCTGGCTCAACATGTCTATCATGTAGATATCATGGTCTACGACGAGGGCTGTCTTCTGGTTGCTTTCGGCAAAGCGGTTGAGAACTCTTGTGACCATGGAGCGCTGCTCTACATCCAGGTGGGCGCTGGGCTCATCCAGAATATAGAGATCAGCTTCTTTGGAGAGGCAGGCTGCAATCGCAACTCTTTGCAATTCTCCACCACTCAGGTCTGTAAGCAGGCTGTCATAAATCTTTTCAAGCTGAAGTGGGTTTGAAATCTCGACCTCGTAGTAACTGGTCCCAAACTGCCTTGAGATGCCACGCAGGAAGTCCTGTACACGCACAGGAGTATCAGCTTTAATGTACTGAGGCTTGTAAGAGATTTTGACTTCTATGCCGGGCTCGCCTTCATCAGGCTTGATTTCTCCTGCAAGCACTTTTACGAAGGTTGACTTTCCTATCCCGTTCGGCCCAACTATTCCGAGCACCTCTGCTTCCCGAAGGCTGCCGCCTGTGGCTTTCAGGGAGAAGCCGTCCCCAAATTTCTTTGAAAAGCCGTTAAAGGTAACCATGGACTTTAACTGGTAGTCTTCTCTTGGGGGATGGACTTCAAATTTAATGGCTTCAGGGCGAATTCTTATGTTTTCTTCAGGGAGGTAACCTTTAAGATACTGGTTAATCCCCACACGTACACTCTTTGGAAGAGTAACCACACCGAAGGCTGCAGGCTCTCCATAAGCAATGTGAATCACGTCTGTGAGCATATCCAGGACTGCAAGGTCATGCTCTACTACGAGCACAGCCCTGTCCTCTGAAATCTTCTGAACCAGGCGGGCGACGTTAATTCTCTGGTAAATATCAAGATAGGGGCTAATTTCGTCAAAGAAATAGAACTGAGCATCCTTTGCTGCACATGCTGCAATTGCCACACGCTGTAGTTCCCCACCACTCAATTCCGAGATTTTCCTATCAACTATGCTTTTTAAGTCAAGGTAGTCGATAAGCTCACTAAGGATTCCTCTTTCATCAGTTTTTTCGAGCAGTTCAGAGGTTTTTCCTTTGAAAGCTTTAGGGATCAGATCTACGTACTGGGGTTTCTGGGAAACTCGGACCTTCCCATCTGCAACAGCTTTGAAGTAATCATAAAGTGCCGTGCCGGCATAGTGTTCAAGTACAGTATCCCAATCGCCTTTTTCCTGTCCGAAGTTAGGGATTAAAGTTCCTGAAAGAATCTGGACTGACGTACTTTTTCCAATTCCATTAGGGCCGAGAATCCCTGTTACTTTTCCTACTCTGGGCACAGGCAATCCAAAGAGGGCAAAACCATTTTGCCCATACCTGTGTGTTGGCTCCTCCAGAGCTTCAGGAAGCCCTATTATCATAATAGCTTTAAAAGGGCATTTGTTAATGCAAATTCCGCAGCCTACACAGAGCTCCTCAGAGATAATGGGTTTTCCTCCCTCCTCAAAAACAATCGTTTCGTCCCCTGTTCGGACCCTTGGACAGTATTTCTCGCACTCCTTACTGCACCGTCTAGGCTGACACCTATCTTTATTAAGTATAGCTATTCTCATGTTAGTCCCCGAAAACTACGTTTTTTCCTTGATTTTAAGATATGTTGAATTTTGGATAAGATGAAATGGCGTGTCTGTTATAATTTCCAAGTGTAGCGCGTAACAATAAAGATATTTGCTTATAGTAGAAGGCAATTGTCACAGCACGATAATAATGGTATGGTGGCACAATCAAACCCTTTCCGTTTATAGCAATGCACCTATTGAGAGATTTATTCTATAAACTTGAGGTATTGTTGTATTTATACAACAGTATCGATTATGAAATGTTGCTCTGGTATATGAACCGTTGGACTATTACAGAACAGGCAGAAGCCTATAATAAAAAAGCCTATAAAAGGCCTCAAGTTTGAGAAAGCTTTTTTGCAGCTCAGGAATGAATATCAAAAAAAATTAATTCAGGAGGAGAGTCCAGACAACAAGGAAGAAATCAATAACTATAAACTCTACATAAAACCAGTCCTTAAACTTGAATTCCTTGACATCTATCTTAAGCTGGGGATAGATAAGCTTCTGGACGAAATATGTAATCCCTATAACAATCATTAATATGGCATACCAAGGCCGGTCTTCGCCTGCCCCATACTTGCTGAACATTATAACTCCGGAGATAATTCCAAGTATTGAAGCGACAATTGTTTTTATAATTCCGTCCCTGTATTCCTTTTGTTTTTCTTCAGGCGTCCTTTCCTTAATCTGGCTCTTCTTTTCCGGAGTCTCAATCTTTGCTACAGGACTTTCTGCAGCAGATTGTGTAAGTTCTGCGGGTTCCTTTCTAAACTTTGACTTTGGGTTTCGCTTACTCAAGCTGTATACTCTCCTGAACGGCAATTAACATTCCCGGGATGCAATCGTAGTCAGGATCTAATCTAAGTAAAAAATTAGACCTGAATTATTTAAGGTTTGAATTGATAAATTTGAGCTATCAGATTAAAATCATTATATTTAAATTATTAGAATTTAATTATTGAATTAAGGTTATTGAACTAAATTATTTGAAATAAGATTATTGGAATTGGATAATTAAATTAGTTTGTTGAAAGCAAACGATTTAAATTAAATTAAATTATTAAAGCTAAATTTCATAGCCTTAAATAAAGTCATTGCTTAAAACATTACCTATCTGATCTATAGATATCGAATCGATTCCTATTGAATTTAAATGTTTTGAAAATTTTGAGGGCCTATGTCCGCTTGGGTGATAAACAAGTGTGACTTCAGGAGATAATTTCTTGACCATATTTTCAAGCCCATGTACGTCAAGATGGTCGCTTATCTTGATTACGGGGTAAGGGTAATCCATACGGCAGCTGAGCACGTATTTTTTCATGTTCCAGGGAAGCTTGTTAAGGTCCCAGGGAGCGACTACAAAAACTCCGTTATCTTTTTCGAAGCCAAGCCCTTCCAGTTCACCAGCATCTTCAAGCATGCTACGAGTAAGAGCTCGTGTCCTGGCTTCCATACAGATGGCGCCGTCATACCCAAAGTCTCTTATAAGTTCGACTGCGCGCTGGGCTTTCCCAAATTCGTATGCCCCAAAGGCAACCGGTCCGCTATCAAAAAGGGCAGATTTCATACCTTCAAGATCATCTGCAAAATAACAGGAGGGATCAGCCGGATCGCCATAATTAGCTTCAGTAATAAGGACATCACAGGGAGGAAGCCTGCTTGCGTCTTTGACGTCTCCTGTAACTAAAATTCTTGTCCCTACCTCATTTTCCCAATAAAAAGCAGTCGCCCCTGCTGCATGCTGCGTAGGGAAGGTCTTTATCTTTGTTCCTTGTATGTCGATTTCGTTTCCAAGCCTGTATACACTGCCTGCATATTTCCGGTCGTGCCTGATTTCAAGTGCCACCGCAGTTTTTTCCGAACATACGGCGTTGGGAGAGAGCATGGCTGATTTTCCATGGTGATCAGAATGGGCATGGGTGATCAGATAGGCATCGGGCTGGAGGCGTTTTCCCAGAGTCCTGGTAGTATCAATTGAAAAGGTGCGCAAATCCCCGGCATTATCCCTGAACCGGATGGAAACATGCGGTTTAAATGTCCCGCGAGAGTTACGCTGCCTGAGCGCCAGCACACCAAGATCAATAAGTTTTTTAGAAATCACACAAATCGTTGAAGAGATAATGCTTAAGGTATTTAAGGTTAGGGAAAAACGGTAGCTTCGTAATTCGCCTGTCTGTTTATAAAAATGAGATTGTATCAAAATTTAAGTCGCTTCAGGACTTTACCTTAAATTAACGAAAAAAGGTGAGTGAAAGCTTCTTAGAAATTCTTTTGTAAAACTGGAGATCTGGTCGCAAATGTTCAACGTTTTTACAATTTGATCTCCAGTGAAACGCGCCTGACTGCGTATTTATTCTGCTTGAATTCAGGCAGGAGTTTCCTTGGTCATGATATAAGTAACCATTTCAGGATTAAGCTTACTCTCTCTTGAAATTCTTGTTGCAATATCCTCAGTGGATTTACCTTCGGATTTCATTTCCCTTATTTTTTCATTCACTGATGATGGAATGACGTAATATTCGTTTATATCTTTTCTATGACCCCAGACATCGCCTTCGATAAGCTGGATTCTTTGCATCTCAAGGAACATTTCTATCGATTTTGAAATCGTGCGCTTGTAAGATTTGGGTAACTGAATTACCTCAATCTTTGGGCAGGCTTCAACCAGTCCTAAAATATCCTTGTTCGAAGGCCTGAAGGCAAGATGAACAATGCGCTCATTAGGGTTAAGCGTAAGGATATCTTCTCTGGAACTAACCACTCGGATTTTCATGTTTTTCCCACCATAATTTTTTACGTTTCCATTGTAATTTTTTACGTTTTTGTACTATTATTAGGATGTACTGACTATAAATATTTATCTCATTTGACTAACTTTATTTTGATAGTATTCTGTAATATTATCTCTATAACATTTTACTGATGGGTCTAAAAAAGCGAGGGGGGAGAAATGGATAGTATTTTGACGGGTTATATCTTATTTTTATTCAACTTTTACTATTATTACTGATATAATTTCTTTGAATAAACTGGTGTAATTATTGTGACCTCTATCGAACTCTCATACCTTTTCCTAACGATCTTAGGAAGATTTCTTATTCTAAATAAAGGAAATTCGACAGTGAGGCTGTCATCTACGAATGCCAGCAGTGGGTAGTGGTGAGTAGGAAAAGAGTTATTAAATCGTTTCTATAAACGCTTCTATAAAAAACTAAAAATCAATTTATTTAGAATCGAAGGATTTATAGAAAAAAACCTAAAAATACAAGTATGGAAAAAGATTTGCCCCAGGTTTCTGTAACCTTGGGCGATCTTGTCAGAAAAACTGAGGATCAGAGAATCTTGTCGAGTTCCGATGCCAGTACACTGCCTTGGGTAACTCCCATGAAGCGTTTTACTTCAGCCCCATCTTTCTGAATTATCAGAGTTGGAACAGCATGTATACCATATTTGGAGGCAAGTTCTTGGTTTTCATCCACGTCGACAACCTTGAACTCAACCTTATCCCCGTACTTTTTTTCTAGCTCTTCAATAATCGGTTTTTGCATCCTGCAAGGTCCACACCATGTTGCGGAAAAGTCCAATAACATCGGTTTCATAAAATCACCCTTATATTTGAAACGTCTGAGACTTTCTCTGTTTTTGTTCAATTCACTCCGGAAAGCATACAGAGGAATCGTACATTTACTGCTTGTAAAGGCCTGTACGAAAAAGCTGCCGGAAACCCAATCCTGAATGATAGGCGACCTGAATGCTGGATTTACCAAATACAGGGTCGGGACTCAATTACTCGTATATATTATCTTCGAAAATATATAACGCTTATCTCAGTTTTATGGGTTTTACTGTAAACGTATTCGTGAGAGTAAGTATCGATAAACTTCAATTGAATTAAAAAATCATACATTTTTCCCAGTATCTTTATCGTCGGTTCTGCCTCTAATGATGTTGCCAAAATACATACAACCTTCCATTGGGATAGTTGGCATATCAGGAGACTCGTTAACCATAATTATAGGAGCTCCCCGAATTAGCACGCAGGGCACCCTTTCCGCGGTTTCTCCCATTAGGAGTTCAGCAGCTGAGACGAGGTTATCTGCTACAGCTTTATAAGTAATACGAAGAATTTTTCCATAGATGTCGCTAGTTCCCCTGACATCCTCCACAGGTATAAAACCTGAAACTCCAAGTGCAATTCCCGAGCAACCAAGCCTGAGAGGTTGAGTCCTGCTGTCTCCTATAATTACTCCCAACCTGCATGAATAGCGCTGTTCAAGCCTGCTCCGGATCTTTTCTGAACTTTTTCGTGGATCTTCGGGAAGCAAAGTTACATGGCCTTCAGGAGCATTGGAAGCATCAATTCCTGCGTTCGGAGCTAGAACGCCTTTTGTAATTGTAAGAGCAGCTCCGGGTACGCCCCCAAAGATTTCATCGCATTCTTGGAGCACGAGTTCCATTTCTCTGGGATCAATTCCGTACTGTTCTCCAAGTTCCTTTGCCCTTTTGCTTGGAGTGACGCTTGCAAGCTTGACGACTCTTCTTTCCGCCGTACCAACTGCAGATTCGGCAAGTACGAAAATGTCTCCATCAATAGGGACAAGACCTGCTTCCTCAAGAGCCGTTTCTAGAATCTGTACGATATCATCCCCTTCCCTGATAATAGGGGTCTTAATCCCAAACATCTGTATGGAAGTCTTTTCTAAACTCATATTCTGCTGCCTTTTGAAGCTTTTAAAGCTAATCATTAGCTTGGTTTGCTGAACCGCATGGGCTGCCTAACCAAAAATAGATGCGAGATCAAATCGTAAAATACCGCAAGATATTGATAAATGTATCCGAAAATTCCGGTAACATTTATTCTAAGGATGTCAAAACTTAAAAATAAGAAAGTGTCTCCTGAAAAATTAACCGGAATAACTAAAGGTAAACTAAAGGTAACCTACAGATTGATCAAAATCTAACTTGAAAATCTTTCTCCTGAGGGCGTAATTTGAGCGTATTTTTAAAGATGACTTATGGTGATTTTTAGAGATAGGTTATAGCGAATGCTTCAATTCGCTGTAACACCTTTCGAAGATAGCTTGTTCAGCCTTGATCTCTGTTATTCCAAACTCATAAAAAGCTGCAAATTCCCTTAACTTAGGTTCAAAATTATGCTGGTATTTTATGCCCGTATTGATTTTTGCCACCTGAGTATACCTGGCAGCTTTGAATACACACTTTGATTCCTCAAGAGCTTCCAGGCTCCGGGCAAAACCATTAGCTACTACCATTTTTTTCCAGTTGGCAGCCCACATTGGAGTAAGCATGAAAGTCTTCCCCTCTCTATTCTCTCCACTTAAATCCTTTCTTGCTTCCATGAATGCTTTTTTGCTCCCAAGGGTCGCACAGAGGCAGTTGTCAACAATGTTTCCTTCAGCATCCCTGAGCAGTACGAAAGGACGTTCGAGGTACTCAAAATCTTTTTCGATGTCCTTAAGCGCGTTTCCACAAAGTCCATAGAACAAAAGCAGGCCGTCTGAGAAAAGCGCCATTTTTAGAATGGCTTCATATACGTTCATTTTCAGTCTGGTATTGTTTTTTACCTTATCAACAACTTCGAGGATGTTAAGTACAAGAATTAACCCAGCATCCCTATTTTGCTGCAAATTCCTGAAATTTCTGTATGTCTCAATATCTCTAAGAACAATTTCCTGGCAGGGAATGCCAGCTTTCCCAAGCTTTCGTACAATCTCCTCAGAACTCTCATTTTTTAGAATTAGAACTTCACCCATCTTTTTGTCGTGTTCCAGGAGATGAACAATTTCATCTTCAAAGATTTTGCATGAAACGATGCTTATTACCTTCATTGCTACCACCTTTTCAGGTTTACTCCGGTCTGGCGGAGAACTCTAAACCTATTATTTTAGTTTTTTCGTTTACAATCGACATCCTCCTGGCAAGCCCATTAACAATTGCATTATTTAACAATTGCATTATTTAACAATCGCATTATAGGCGTCTACCCCTTTCATCGAGAGCTTTTGTGCCAGTTCTTCTACAGGTTTCTCGCTTCCTTGTTTCTCGTTTCCTTGTTTCTCGCTTCTTTGTTTCTCGTTTCCTTGTTTCTTATTTCCTTCAATAACAGCATCAGCTAAACCTTTAACATTTCTTTCTTTGCCATATGCCCCCAGGTTATTTTCAGCTGGATATTTCAGGATTTTGAGTTTTCTTTCACGAAAATAATGCAATAAGTTTACTGTTAATTGCAAAAACCATTATCTGTTCAATTATATGCTACGATTTCATAAACATTTGCTGTGTAGTAAAAAACTGGTAGTGTACACTAAAAAACGCCATAAAATAAGATTCCGCCTTTTTCTACAATTTGGTAATATTTTAACTAACTGTCCCTAAATTAAGGGTTTTTACAGAGCTAAAAAAAGGAAATTAACGGTACAAATACACAAAATAAAAAGCTTTGAAACTTAAAGAAAAAGGGGAAGAAACCTCCCGTTTTAAGTGAATAATTTATACTCCGTTACTTTCTGGAAATTCCAGCCATAGAAAGCAATTTAGGGGTATTTTCATGGGAGCCTACAGGCATAATATGGACCCCTCTTGAGAGTTTCATAAGCTCTTTTATAGTCTCTGAAGCTATGGAAAGGCCTTCTTTGATTGGATCTGGTGCATCTTTTACTCGGAACATGATCTCTTCAGGCACATGAATCCCCGAAATATTTTTGTTCATAAATTTGGCCATACCCAGGGATCTTAGAGGGATCAAGCCTGCAATTACAGGCACTTCAAGGTGATTTATAGCCTCCATAAACTCCTCAAACATACCCACGTCATAGACAGCTTGAGTCTGGATAAAGTCTGCTCCGCACCTGACTTTTTTCTCAAGCTTTATGAGTTGTAGAGGTTTTTCAGGATCTATGCCAGAGACAGCACCTGCACAGAAAGAAGTGCCTCCGTCCAACTTGTTTCCCACAAAGTCGATGCCTGAATCAAGCTTTCGGACGAGCTGCATGAGCTGCACTGAATCAAGGTCGTATACGGGCTTTGAACCTGGGTGATCTCCGCACGAAGGAAAATCCCCTGTCATCAAGCAGATATTCCGGATTCCCAGAGCATACGCTCCAAGAAGATCTGACTGAAGCCCGATCCTGTTCCTGTCTCGGCAGGTGAGCTGCATAATAGGCTCATGTCCCTCATCAAGCAGAAGCTTGCTAAAAGCCAAGGAACTCATATGCATAATTGAACACTGATTGTCCGTGACGTTTACAGCATCTACAATGCCTTTGAGCTGGCGAATATTTTCCAGAGGACCTGAATATCTTGTGCCCTTAGGGGGTGAGACTTCAGCAGTGACCAGAAATTTGCTGGAATTTAGTTTTTCACGAAAGTTAAAAAGCATTAAATAAGAATATTAGAAATGAAATTATTTAAAACCATGCTCCTGAGAATAAGACAACACAAAGAAAACCAGATCTTTTGACTATTTTTAAACGCTAAGATAAAAGATATAAAATAAAACAATTGTTTTACCAGTCCATCGAGTATTCTGCCGACAGTTACTCCGCGTGGGCTTCCTTAGTCTGCAGATAATTACTCCGTTTTGGCTCTATTTATTCACTTCATTATTTACCGTAGTTTTGTTTTGATATAGAAGCAAGTCCTTTGGCAATCCCAAACGCGACAACTCCTATTAGTGCCGAGATTAAGAGGACCATAAACAGATTTTCTTCATCAGCAAACTTAAACATTAAAATTATTAAAATAACGTCTATTATAGCTCCAATACCCACCAAAACTATTACGGAGCTCTTTAAAGCTTTTTCAGTGTCCCTGCTCATTGTTGTCAATCCTGAAGATATCATTAAATTAAAGTTTAAGGCTTATAAAATCCAAAATTATATATCTAAATCAGTTAGTTTTTACAAACATATTTTTTAATGTGAGCCATAACAGAAACTCATGAATAGAGTGAGCCTATATCTAAGCGTGATAGTTCCTTAGTTTTCGTGATAATTCCTTGGTTTTATCAAGATTTGGGATAATTGCATATAAACCTTAGTAAATTGCGACCTCTAAAGTTTCAAATAAAGCGAAAATTTCAGACTTTAAAAATAAGTTACATTAACTAATTCAGGAGCATTAAAAGGAGTTTATCTTCAGTCTTAAAATAGCTTTATTTTCAATCTTTCAAGATACCGTAGTATAGTTCCAAAACCCTAATATGATACCGTAGTATAGTTCCAAAACCCTAATATATCACTGTTTCATTCTAAAAGCTTCAATGACGGTAAAGATTGCAGTGCTGGTTTCTGGAAATGGTTCGAATCTCCAAGCAATTATAGACAGCATTGAAAAGGGTCACATAAAAAATGCGGCAATTAATGTGGTTATTTCCAATAAGGCAAATGCTTATGCTCTCGAACGTGCAAAAAACCATGGAATAAACACGGTTTTCCTTGATCCGGGTGAGTACGGTAAGGATGAATATGATAGGGCAATCCTGAAAATTCTCAATCAATACAATACGGATCTTCTTCTGCTTGCAGGTTACTTCCGAATTTTGGGAAATGAAATTATTGAACTCTACAGGAACAGGGTTATGAATATTCATCCTTCTCTTCTTCCAGCTTTTAAAGGGCTTCATGCTCAGAAGCAAGCCTTTGAATACGGGGTAAAAGTTGCAGGCTGTACAGTACACTTTGTAGATGAAGGGCTGGACTCAGGACCAATAATCCTCCAGAGATGTGTACCTGTACTTCCCGGAGATACAGAAGAAACCCTGACTGCCAGAATCCTGGAACAGGAGCATATTATCTATCCTGAGGCAGTCAGGCTCTTTACCGAGGGCAAACTTAAAATTGAGGGCAGAAATGTAGTAACCTGAACTTGAGCAAATGCTTAAAATTAGTGCAAACTGGAATGGATTTTATCGGTTAATTACCTCATTAGTCTCTGATAGTTATAAATAATCCAAACTTATAGGTATTCTCGAAATCTCATGTGCCATGCGGCTTTTCAGGTTTCGAAGTTACTAATCTCCAAGATAATCAGGAGCTTTTTCCCGGAAGTTCTGAGACTTCAGTATGAAAAACTTCCTCTGAAAAAGTTATAGAACCTGTTTATAGGGCATGTTTAAAAGCCTGCTTAATAACAAGCCCGCTATCCGGCGCTTCTGCCTCTGAAGTCACTTTCAAGGCTGTTAGGTAGCTCCTACATGTGTTCACATGCTAGCATTAATTACCCATCAACTCAAATCACAAAAATCTTGATTTTGAATAGCTTTAATGAATAAGTTTCAGGTGAGAGTAATGTCTTATATTGAAAAAATTGATCCGGAACTGGCTGAGGCTATTAAGAATGAAGCCGAGCGACAAGAATATAAATTGAACCTCATTGCATCCGAAAACTATGCGAGCAAAGCTGTTATGGAAGCACAGGGTTCCATTCTGACTAATAAATATGCTGAAGGATACTCAGGCAAGCGATACTACGGTGGGTGCGATTTCGTGGACGTTGCTGAGGATCTTGCAATTGCCAGAGCAAAGAAAATCTTTAATGCAAATTACGTAAACGTCCAGCCTCATTCTGGTTCAGGGGCAAATATGGCTGTCTATTTCTCAGTTTTGCAGCCTGGAGACACCATAATGTCCATGGACCTCTCGCATGGCGGACATCTTTCTCATGGCAGTCCAGTAAGTTTTTCCGGAAAGCTCTATAATATTGTGCCTTACGGGGTCAGTAAAGAAACTGAGATGCTTGACTATTCTGAACTTCTTGAGATGGCAAAGGAATGCAAACCTCAAATGATTGTTTGTGGAGCTTCTGCTTATCCTCGTGAAATTGATTTCAAGCAATTCCGCGAGATTGCTGACGAGGTTGGAGCTTATCTACTTGCAGACATTGCCCATATTGCAGGGCTTGTAGTTGCAGGCGTGCATCAGAGTCCTGTACCTTATGCGGATTTCGTTACCAGCACAACCCACAAAACCCTCCGGGGCCCAAGAGGCGGAATGATTATTTCCAGGACCGAAGAACTTGCAACCGGAGTTAACAAGGCGGTTTTCCCTGGTATTCAGGGTGGGCCTCTAATGCACATCATAGCTGGAAAGGCTATCGCTTTTAAAGAGGCTATGAATGAAAAATTCAAACAGGATCAGGTCCAGACCGTAAAGAATGCAGAAACTCTGTGTAATTGTCTGAAAGAGAAGGGCTTTGATATCGTATCTGGCGGCACGGACAATCATCTTATGCTTGTTAATCTAAATAATATGAATATAACAGGCAAGGATGCAGAGGCAGCAATGAGCAAAGCCGGAATTATTGCAAACAAAAACACAGTGCCCTTTGAGACCCGCAGCCCATTCATTACGAGCGGAGTAAGGCTCGGAACTCCTGCCTGCACCACAAGGGGTATGAAGGAAAAAGAAATGGAGTTAATCGCCGACTATATCGAGATCGCAATTAAGAATGCAGAAAATGATAGGCTCCTGTCGGAAACAAGTGGTAAGGTCAGGGAACTCTGTTCAAGGTTCCCGGTTTATTGCTAACCTGAAAGGTTGGAGTGTTTATACCAATGTCAACTGAAAGCTATGAGTTACGGATCATAGATGGAAAAGTTCTTGCAAAGCAGATTGAAGATGAAGTAGAGTCCGGAGTTGAAGCCCTGGAAAGCGGCCGGGGTGTAACGCCTGGGCTTGCTACCATCCTTGTAGGCGATGACCCTGCTTCCAAAATGTACGTCCGCCTGAAACATAGAGCCTGTGAACGTGTGGGTATCCGGGCAGAAGACCATTTCCTACCGGCAGATACCAGTCAGGAGGAGCTTCTCTCCCTGATTGATACCCTTAATAAAAATAGGGATGTGCATGCAATCCTGCTTCAGCTCCCACTTCCGAAACATCTTCTACCTCAGGAAGCAATGGAGGCTATAGCCCCTGAAAAGGATGCGGATGGTTTTCATCCCTATAATATGGGGAAGTTAATGATCGGGGATGAAGGTCTTGTTCCCTGCACCCCGCATGGGATTATCCGGGCGCTTGAAGAATATAATGTACTTGTTAAGGGCAAAAACGTGGTTATTGTCGGGCACAGTAATGTTGTTGGAAAACCTATGGCAGCAATGTTCCTTAACCGGAACGCAACCGTTTCGGTCTGTCACGTGTTTACAGATGACCTTAAGAAATACACGCTTGAGGCAGACATTCTGGTGGTAGCGACTGGAGTCAAACATCTTGTCAAAGCCGATATGGTAAAAGAAGGTGCAGTAATTTTTGATGTGGGCATTACCCAGGAAAAAGACGGCGTATATGGAGACGTCGACTTCGAAAATGTAATCAAGAAGGCAGCCCTAATCACCCCTGTTCCTGGTGGCGTAGGCCCTCTGACAGTTGCCATGCTGATGAAGCATGTACTTAGATGTGCAGAAATTAATTTTTAAATTTGTTTATTAGGTCTTTTAACAGGCCTTTTAATTTCTCTTTTTGAAGCTTTTATCTCTATTTTTAAAGCTTTTTACTTTTGATAGCACTTTCTATTTTTTATTAGTATTGTTTTTATGGATAATTTTTTAATTAATTTGAAGGATTTCTCTCCCAATTGTACCAAATTAATTCTACACATCAATATTTTTATCTATTATTGAAGCGTATTTTACTGCAATAACAGTTTATTATTAGTAATAGCAAGTTTACTACTATTATTAATAATATTAAAAACTATATTAAAATAATAATATCAAAATGAATATAATATCGAAATGAATATAATATCGAACTGAACATAATATCAGAATAAATATAATAATCGAATAATTATTGGTATTGGATATATTTTGTTTATCATAAGCTATACTACTGGAAAAATTAGACTAAGTGTAAACCTTAAACCTTAATATTTGCTTAATATGACTTAAATAAATCTACCTGTAAATCCAGCGGATATATTATTTAATATATGACTAAAGCGATAGTTTATTTTATTCTGATTATAGCCTATCGATTAAACTCCCCCATATCCGAAAACCTCTGGTGGCGCAATAATAGATTTTCATAGAATGATCCAAAATGCAAAATAAAGTATATTTCTTCTATTTAAAAACTTGTCATTGAAATATCCGCTCTTCGGATAACCTGCGAATCCGGTTTCTATCATGATTTGTTTGCCGATGTCTATTAAAGCACCGGCTTGTGTTAATTCATTTACAATCTATATAGCTGGTTGTCAAAAATGGTTGTTGATACTGATATATGTGGTATAAAAGTAGGAGATCGATACCCTGCACATGTAATGGGCATTATTAACTTTAGCCCCGAGTCCTTTTACGGAAATTCGGTAGTAAGCCCGGATTCCGCGCTTGAGATGGCTCTGAAAATGGTTGATGAGGGAGCAACTTTCCTGGATCTTGGAGCCCGCTCAACCTGGTTACATGCCGAGCCCATTAGCAGGAAACAGGAACTTGAACGTATTGTTCCGGTGCTTAAAGCACTGGAAGGCAATGTGGATGCTGTGATTTCCGTGGATACGATGTTCTCTGAAATTGCAGAAGAAGCCCTCAAAAGAGGAGCTCAAATTATAAATGATGTTTCCGGTTTTACAGCAGATCCCAAAATGATTGAAGTAGTGGCAGATTATGGGTGCCCTGCTGTTGTCATGGCCTCAAATAAGGTACCGGGTGATCCCCTTGGAATGGATGCCATTATCAAATCCCTTGATTCCATCATACAGTCCGCTGAAGCAGGTGGCATAAATCCAGAAAAGCTCATACTTGATCCTGCATCTGGCAGGTGGATCGAAGAAAAACTTTCTATCTATGACTTTGAAACCCTTGATGATTTTGAACGACTTAAAATTTTTGAAAAGCCTTTGTTAGCAGCTCTCTCAAGAAAATCTTTCATAGGAGATGTGCTTGGAAAACCTGCAACTGAAAGGCTTTATGGCAGCCTGGCTGCAGCAGCTATTGCAGTCTACAAAGGGGCTCATATTGTCCGCACGCATGATGTACCTGAGACCGCTGATGTTGTAAAGTTTTCAGGAGCTATCAGGAGTAGACCAAGTATAGTAAAAGAGGGTAGGTATGAGGTCTCTGTGGTTGAGGTAAAGACCCCACAGGATGCAGCCATTGAAATGCGAAAACTTGGGGTAACCAGAACAGGCTCACAAGTAATGCAGGATAAAAGCGTTCATCTCATTTTGAAAATCCGTAATCTTACGACCACGGAGGCTTTGATAATAAAACAGGAGATTCTTGCCCGAGGAGGAGATGCGGCTCTGACAAGGGACGCTGTCTCACATGAAACGGAAACAACTGATGTGCTTGTAATGGGCACTCTACTTCAGCTAAGGCGTCTTGCCAAAAAACTCGAAGGACAAGCGCGTTCTCTTCCACTTATTGCCGAAATGATCTGTGAATGTATTGCAAATCGGAAGGATCTGGAACAACGATATTTGAGGTAATTATGATTATAACTTCAACAAAACCCCTTGAGGAAATCTTAGCCCTATTAAAAGATGAAGACGATATCTTCGTTATTGGATGCAATGTTTGTGCTGCAAAACTGAAGACTGGTGGAGAGCCCGAAGTGCTTGAGATGTGCAGACAGCTTGAAAGACGCGGAAAAAACGTAGTAGGCTGGGCTCTCCCCACCGCAGCCTGCAGCGTCCGGTCTTTTGACTCTTTGGTCGAGAAAAATGAAAAGATAAATGAGGCTCGTTGTATCCTTGTCATGGGCTGTGGCAGTGGAGTTTCAACGGTTGCCAATGTAACGGAGGTACCCGTATTCGGTTCAAATGATACGCTCTCTCTTGGAGGTTCGAGTAAAGGCAAATTGCTTTCAAACCAGTGTATAATGTGCGGAGAATGCACAATTGGTGAATTCGGAGGCCTCTGTCCTAAGGCGCAGTGTCCAAAAGGACTTCTGAATGGGCCCTGTGGAGGAGCTGTTGACGGGATGTGCGAAGTTAATAGAGAAAAAGATTGTGTATGGACTTTAATTTATAATAGGTTGAATAAAATAAAGAAGCTTGATCTTCTTTATACGGTCCATGCTCCTTTGGAGCATTGTCTTAAATAATCTTATTTCTAATTTTTTAAATATGGTCTTTCACTGCTGATTCTCTGTAAATTAAAGCACATTTGTCAATAACTGTATCAGAATCAGCAGGAAATCCTCAAATGTTAGATAAACCAACAAGAAACATTAGTAAACCTGAAAACAAAGGAATTAAAAAATTATCATTGAAGAGAAATTTGAATATTATTTGTGAATTTAACTCTCGATTTGTTTGCAAACTTACAACGCTTTCCAGTAGCATCCCACCTGCAGCCCCAGTAAAAGCCTGAACAGGAGTTACAAAAATTAAAGAAGCTAAAAAGGCTGCTATTATGCCTGAGGCTGTTCCTTCTATGGTTTTTTCTCCCGAATACGGCAGCTTATGCCTTCCTATCAGTACGCCTATTGCGGTTGCTACCGAATCCCCAAAAGCAACTATTGCAATTGAAGCATATAAAATTTCTTCAGGGAATAATATAAAAGAGAGGATTGTTCCAGAGAGGAGTAGGATAGTTCCCTTAAGAGGTATAGCCTGCTTCGAGGGTCTACCCCACCTGCATAGAAAAGCGGATAGAGGAAGCGGAAGCTTATTCAGGAAAATAGCTATTGAGATCGTCATATAGAAAGCAAGTAGAATCAGCAGCAGAGGCAGGGCCATATCACCGGCTGCCTGGATTAAAAAAATTAGAGTTATACCTGTAGACAGGTGTATTAACTGGCGCTCAACCTCACCTTTAAGAGCGGTTTTTCTGTCGAGGTAATCACACTTTAAGTTCTGGATATATCCATTTATCATGAAATCACTTATCATTTATCATGAAACCACTTATCGTAAAACTACTTTATCAAAAAAATCATTTTTTGTGACTTTACACTGGTATTTAATTTCAATTCATTACTAATTCATTACCAATTGACTACGGAATTTAAAAGATCTGAAAAAACGAAGCTTGTTCTGAGGTGACGTGGCTCTTTGAATTAATAAATAATCAAAAAATGGAAAGGAAGTTATTCCATGTTTTTTAGCGCTGGTAAAACATCTTTTCCGAAGGCTTCGAGGAAGGCTATCTGGTTTGAGGCTGCCGAATGAAAGTAAATATGTGTGAAACCCAAATCAATATACTCCTTTACAAAATTAATATGGTCCTCAGGATTTTCGGAAAAGCAAGCATACTTTCTTATTGTTTCCGGGCCCACAACTTTCCCATTTTGAGCGGACATTTCGGGCGTATAGATTTTATTTAGGAAAAGCGCAGGTATAAGCGCTCCAGCCCAATACCTCATGAAATTTTCAATGGATTCTTCAGGGTCTGTTCCATAGTCAACAAAAAGCTCTATAGCCTTTGGCAAGTTTTCCGGGCTCTTTCCTGAATCTCTGGCTCCGTTTTCGAACTCGGAAAGAATCTGCTCATATTTTTGCTTATCCGATTCTCCCCCTACAGTTAGAAGGCCGTCTCCATAGTAGCCTGCAACGTAGGCACTTTCAGGTACAAGAGAGGAAATATAGATTGGAATGTTGTTTTTAGGCAGCGTATATAATTTAGCGTTCTTTGTTTGGTAGTAACATCCATCAAAGCTAACTTTCTGCCCTGTCCAGAGTTCACGAATAAGTCCTATTGCCTCTATCATTCGTAGCTGTCGCTCATTATATTCTGGCCATTCCAGGGTTATTGAGTATTCGTTTAAAGCTTCTCCTGTTCCAACTGCAAGATAGGTCCGTCCTCCAGCAAGTGAGGATACGGTTGCAGCAGCCTGAGCAATAACAGCAGGGTTATAGCGGAGAATAGGGCAGGTCAGCCCTGTTCCCAATTCCATGGTTTGAGTACTTACAGCTGCCGCACCAAGCCAGCTCCAGACAAAACATGCCTGCCCATTTTCACTCCAGGGATGGAAATGGTCACTGGCATCAATACTCTCAAAACCTGCCTTTTCAGCAGTTATAGCCTGTTGCAGCAGCTCCGATGGAGGAAACTGTTCAGGCGCAATTTTATATCCTAATTTAAGCAATCTTAACCCCCATTTGATTTGTCTCCATTTAATTTGTCTATCTCTCAAGAATTATAAATTATATTAGATAATTGTATTCAGACTCAATAATCCTAATTTCAGCCAGTGTATTCTGCTGAGAGAATAGGACCTTCGTGAGGACCTTCTTGAGATCTGAACTCTAAAAGGGAACGTAAGAAATGGAGAAAGTAAGAAAAGAAGAATGTAGGAAATATAAAATAAAATAAAATAAAATAAAATAAAATAAAATAAAATAAAATAAAGAAAAACTTAGGTTGATTCAGGTTCGATCCAGAGCTTAATTTATAAGTGTAAAGTACATTCTTCTGTTGCTCTTCCCTTTATTCTGAAGTTTTGTGATCTTTATGCCTTTTATTTCCTCAGTATTTTTAACGTGGGTCCTCCCGCAGGCTTCGATTGTAACTCCTTCGATCTCGACAATACGCACTTCTTCAATTTCATCGGAAAAGCCTTTAGCAAGCGTGGTTAATCGTGAGAGCTTTTCTTTTGCTTCTTTGTGGCTTATAAGGTAGAAATTAACAGGAATTTTCCGGGCTATGAGCTCGTTTGCTATTCTCTCATACTCAGCAAATTTCTCCCTGTCAAAAATCTCAAGGCTGAAATCCACCCTGCTCTGGTCAAGGCCAAGCTGGTTTCCGGTTATCTGGGCTCCTGCTTCCTTTTCAATTACATTTGCGATTACGTGAGTTGCCGTATGCATGCGCATGTGCCTGTAACGGCGGTCCCAATCTATGAATCCTTTCACCCTGTCCCCTGCTTCTAACCCATCAGAAATGTTCTCACCAGCTATCTCATGACTGATTTCTCCATTGAACTTACCTGCATACAGGATATCAAACTCAGCTCCATCGGATTGGCGGACTATTTTTCCGGTGTCGCTGGGCTGACCTCCACTCTCAGGATAAAATGCAGTACGGTCAAGAACTACAAATCTATCATCAGTCACCTTTTCGACAGTTGCTTCGAACTCTTTCAAGTAACAATCAAGGAAGTAAAGCGTCTCTGTCATTGCCAAACCTCTTTTATTGCCAAACCTCTTTTTTAAGTCTATTAAGAGAAATTAAATCATTCAGGCCGGAATAACTAAGCTATACATTAACTATAAAGTTTTGAACCTATCCAAACTCCGTCAGCTTCATGTTCTGTAATACGAAAAATAAAACAATATCGGTAGCGTGGGAAAATCCATTTTTATTAGTTCATCTTCATTAATCCAGATTTCTTTTTTATAGCCTGAAAATTTATAATCCAAAATTTACTTTAATATCGCTGCCGATCAAACTGATACTGGCAAGAAGTTTTTCCTTTCTTTGCTCGAGTTCTTCCCTTAATGCAACCAGTTTCTTTTTTGAATCCTGAGCATCTTCTTCAAGCAAGCTAATTCTGCTAAGGAGTTCAGCTTCTCTATGTTCGAGTTCGGTCAATTTTCCAGTATCAGAACTTTCAATTTCAGCTTTTTTTGTCCCAAATTCCTGAAGAGCTTCAAGATACTCTTTTTTTCTTTCTAGGAAACCTGAAATCGCAGCTTTAACCTGCAGCAGGGCTTTTTCTTTTTTCTGAGTCTGCATATCCAGGGTATTATCTTCAAATATCTTTTGAAGCTCTGGGAGAAAAGAAGAATCTACCTTTGTGGGATCTTCAAGGCAAATATCAAGCTGCTTCTTTATTTCTGGCTTTAGGGTATATCTGCCGCTTTCGTGAAGTTTTTTGATCCTTGAGAGGTGACCTGAAAGAGGAAGGATGAGAGAACTCAGACCTGTCTCGGCTTTCCTGAGTTTTTCCTCAGCCTCGGTAATTTCTGCCTGCAATCTCTGTAAATTCTGCCAGGCAGTTCCTTTTCTAAAATCTTCAAGAGCCTGGCTGGCATCCGAAGTTTCAGCTTTTAAAGCCTGGATTTTTTGGTTTCTGGATTCAAGTTCCAGCTCATTGGCTGCTATTGAAGCAGAAATCTCCTCTACTTCGTTAATGTTTGAATAAACTGCTTCAATGGCATCCATTTCCTTTTTATTTACCAGAATTACCTCTCTTAGCTCGTTAAAGACTTTGCCTAAACTGGCAAGGCTTTCACTAACTTCTTTTGATTCCTCAGGAAAAACGACTCTTGTGTACCTGAAACTCCGATTCATGTTTTCCAGACAGGTATCCAGATTCTGCGTGGCTGTCGCATAAAAACTTTCGAGGGCTCTAAAATCCTTATTCTCCTGCACCTTGATTTTGTCAATAAGCATTGTGACCTGTTTTGTCACATTTTCTCTATTGCTCTTCGCTCGCTTTACAGCCCTGATATCAAAGTCTCCCTCAACTCTTGCTTCTGCAAGCTTCGTGTTACTTTCGTTAAGTGCCGAAAGCGAAACCTCAAATTCTCTCAAGAGGCCGGAGACGTCCTTTTCTACTCTGGAAGATATTTTTTGAGACCTGGTATCCAGCCACTTGGGCAGGTCTTCAAAATTAATTTCCTTAATATCGGTTTTTTCACTGGAATCTTCTTTTCTTCCGAAGAGTTTTTTTATCCACTTCAACCTGGACCTTCCCTGAACTTGATAAAACTAATTAGAATTACTTAAAGTTACTTAGATTACTTTCTTTAATACTTTATACTTTACATTTTAGTTGTTAAAGTAAAGATTTATTCTGTGATAAGACTTCTGGATTAAAAAGACAGAATTAAAGAAAGCTAGTTTCTACAGATAACTATAAAAATTAAATTTAATTTATACTGAAAAGATCAGATTACTGTAACCCTGTACTTTGCTTCATAGGTTTACTTTTTATCTGTTTATCTTTATCTGTTTGCTATTTATATGTCCTATTCTTTACAAATTCTTATATATTGGAATATTAAAAATGTTTGCCAGTTTCTCCTCCAAGGAAGGCAAAAACGAGGTGACTAAATGAGTTATGAAATAATGGAGCAAGTGATTCCGTATACCGAAATAACATTTTACAGGCTTACTTTTTCAATCTTAGTACTAGTTTTTGGGTTCTTTTTATCAAAATATATTATTCGTGTTCTCAAAAGAGGAATACAAAAAACAAAAATTCCGGATCTTACTATTGAATTTCTTACCCATTTATTAAGTATCCTCCTTTATGTAATTGTAGTTCTTGGTTTCTTGAAGAGCCTGAATTTCGACGTGGATAGTTATATAATAGGAATTTCTGCAGTATTAGGTCTGGTTCTTGGCTTGGGCATGCAAGATACCTTTACAAACCTGACTGCTGGAGTCTGTGTTGCGGCAATAAGACCTATTGATATGGGAGAGACCGTAACCGTTAGTGGACAGACAGGAAAAGTAAGGTCTGTAGGGATTATGTCAACTGAGCTCCTGACCCCTGACAACCAGCTGATTACAATTCCGAATAAGCTTGTCTGGGGAAGTTCAATTGTTAATATGACACGTATGCCTACGAGAAGAGTTTCAGTTAATATAGGTATTAGTTATTCTTCAGATCTTGATAAAGCAACTGCGATAGCACTCAATCTCATGAAAACGCATCCCCTTATCCTTCGAGAATCCGGACCTTCAGTGGTGATTACTGAACTTGCTGATTCCTCTATAAACTTGCAGCTCAGTGCTTGGGCAAAAACAGGAGATATGGGAACTGTGAAGAATTACCTGATTACAGGAATATTTGACGCTTATACAAAAGAAGGAATCGAGCTTCCGTTCCCTCAACTGGATGTAAATATAAAACAGATTGCAGCAGAAGACGCTGGAAAGCCGATACTTGAAAAAATATAACAGTACAGGAAAAAGCACGGTGCGACAGGGCTATGATGAAATAGCCCTATCTGCCTTTTGAATCTTAATTTACCTGTCTGAAGTATCTGCTTTTTACACTTAACACGTTACATGAAACATTGCAGTAATCCTGCCTTCAAGCTCGTTCCAGCGTTCAATTGCCCAGGGAGTCGGAAAAAGTTCTACTCCGCATTTCTTTTCCCTGAAAAAATCTTCAGCTTCTTCCGAGAGTTTCACAAAACCTGTCTGGCCGGTTCCTATAATGATTTTCTCGGTTCCTTCCTCATAGATGTACTTTGCTTCCTTAAGCGAGATTTTATGAGAAGTTCCATATAGCTCCTTTGACAGTTCTTTCTCTCTTTTTTCAACTTGCCCATTGAGGCGAATGAGTATGTCGTATTTATAGGTCTCTCCCTCTACAGTTATAGAACCAAAACTGGTTGAGTCAATTTTCGGTTTCATGATTTTCCTCTTAAAACTAAAACTGACAATAATATTTCGCAATTTACAATAGTCTAATATACTTCATATATACGTATGCCTTGCACAATTTACGTCAAGTATGCAGGGCGTGCGTTACATGCTTAAACTATTTGAAATTATTTAATCATAAAAGATATCGATGGAGAGTTTCCTTAAATATGGAAATCAGTTTTTCAAGAGCTAGAGCTTGAAATCTCATTCCCGTAGGCTGTAGACATCCGAGTCTTTTCCTTTTTTGCACATTCCATCCCATCTTCAACAGCTTCCCTGATGATATATCCGGCTTTATGGAGGATAGTATCCCCTAGCTGGGGGTCTTTGTCCATGCTTGCGGTACAGGGGTAAGAGTGATGAGCTCCTGAGATGGTTTCTTTATATCCTGCAACATCGGTCCAGCCAAGCTTTTTTGCTACAAACCAGGTGGAACCGCAGGGGGCATCTCTTAGAACGCCAGCGCCTATGAACATCTTCCCATCGGGACTTGTTTCGATCCTTAGCACAGGTTTTCCAAAGCCAAGGTCAACGAAAGCATCTATAGTAGGCTTTCCGGTTTTCTCAAGAGCACAAAAAGGCTTTGGCCCCTCAAACTCAACTCCAATGGCTTCAAGCTCTTTTCTAAGCTGTTCAAGAACACCTGCAGGAGTTTTCTTTGAATCTTCAGCAGGTGCAATTACGGCTTTTGCCTTTGTATTCTGTGTGACCTCAGGAAGGGCTATAAGAAGATCAGGATGGATGCCAATAGCAAGTATAAGGTCACATTCTGGAAGCTTTTGAGGCATATACTGCCCTGGCTCTTCTATAAACGTGGGTAGATCTTGGGGAAATTCATGAATCCCTACTATCAGGTTCGCATATGACTTCCTAGCTTGCCTGCAGTGATTGCAGAGTTCTCCACACGATACGCAAAAATTTCCTGCGTTAATAAGGTTCTGGATTACTTTTTTCCCAAGTTCGCCTGAGTAGAGTACAAGGATCTTCATGGCTTACTCCAATTTTTAAAAATTTTAATAGTAATTTAAAATTTACTCTTTGTTTTGTAAGGATAAAATTCTGATTTACCGTATCCCTCAAAATTAAAAAAAGAACAGGGAACACTATTCAGAACTGTAGATAATGTTCAGAGCTGTAAACATCGTTCACCGTAGAATGTTTTAGAAGCCGCCGAGAAACTGCAAATGTCCAGTTCAGGCAGCCCTCACTTTAATGCTTTACTTTAATGCTTTACTTTAATGCTTTATTCCGTTTTTGATATTATACTTTCTAATTATTTGTTTCAATCTATAAATAAAGGGAGTTTCGAAATAGAAATCGGTATCCATAACTAAATCTTGTACATGATCAAAGGGAACAGAACGTACTGGAGATGAGAAAAGATAAAAAGAACTAAAAAACAGCATGGAGAAAAACTGGGAATAGTAAGGAGAAATAGTAAGGAGAGAATAAAGAAAGAATAAGATAAGGAAAGAAAAAAGTAAGAAGAAAATAAGAAAGAATAAGGTAAGGAAAGAAAAAAGTAAGAAGAAAATAAGAAAGAATAAGGTAAGGAAAGAAAAAAGTAAGAAGAAAGCAAGAAAAAAGAGAGAACCTGGGGAAATCAGAATTTTCAGTCTCCAAGTTTCAAAGCTCCATGTGGGCACATCTTGATGCACATACCGCACTGGATGCATTTCTTTTCGTCTACTTGGACATTCCAGTCGTTGTCAAAAGAATATACATTCATTGGGCAGACCGAAATGCAGGCTCCGCAATCGATACACTCTTCTTCATCCCTATGAATGGGTCTATCCAGGATAGAAACTACTGCTCCTCTGGATTCCATAGCTTTTTTAATTTTGTCGAACCTGAGGTCGCTCACGTCAGCAATTAATTCTCCGTAAGTTGAATCGATATTTGCAACCATTATATTAATCAGAATCCCTGTTTCAACTATGGACTCGGAAATTATCGGGTTGTGGATTCTTTCGGTAGGAATGGTGATTTTAATCTTCACGTTCAGTACCTCCTTGCAAGAAGCTTGCTTATGTTGTCACTTGTTATTATCCCAAGAACCCGTCTCTGAGTATCAATCACAGGCATTGCAGACACTCCATAACGATCCAGCCGTCTGGCTGCAAGGTCTACTGGTTCATTTGGAGCACAGGTCAGCACCTTTTTTGTCATAATACTTTCTACCGAATCAAAGCAGTTCTCTGCAACGGCTTTTGAGATGTCCCATGCAGTAAGGATCCCTACCAGCTCACCAGTGTCGGAAATCACTGCCAGATGGTTAAAAGCGTTCTCCCAGATCTTCTTTGCCGCGTCCTGGACAGTTTGATCTCTTTTTATAGTTACAAAAAAACTGGACATAACGTCTCTTACCAGAGGTACGGCTTGCGTCTGTTTCATGGGTTTGGCAAGTCCTTCAACAGACAACCTTTCCACGGGCATGCTGACAAAGAATTTCCCGTGTTTCACCCATTCCTTTAGGTCATTTGCGATTTTTCTCGCATTTTTGAAACTTGAAAGTGAGGAAGTGGGTACATCTTTTCCGTCAATCTGCACCGAACCTGACCTGAGTTCGGAATAATTTACGTTTTTGATAATTGGCTTTTCCCGGCTTCCCACAGCATAATCCTGGATACTGGTTGTGATATCTTCATCGCGGACTGCAGTTGCGGCAGCAAGCTTTTCGTTAAGTATAGGAATAGGGATTCCGATTCCCATGTAGAGGGTGGTCCCGTATCCGGAAAAGGAAGCAGCTCTTAAATAATCAGGATTCATCTCCTTAAGGTTACCTTTTAGCATGAGAGTTCCAAAACCGGAAGAAGGAGAATGCTGAGTTCCGTTTCCTATAACATATCCCTGGGCTCCTCCAATGAAAATTCTTGTTCCCATGCCTATAGTTTCATAGTCAGGATCATTTGAGAGGGGAGAGAGTACACCTGCGCCTGAATAGGTTACGTTTCCGAAATTGGGCAGAAGCTCCCCCATGTAAGTGTTTAGAATTCTCTTGGAACTGTTGGTTGCTGCTGCATACTTCTGGTAAGCGTTCCTTGGATTCAGAAGAATGGCTTCGTTAAGATCTTCAAGCGTAATTGTTGTATCAAGCACTTTTCTTGGATAACAGTCAGTCCCATAAGAAGTTGCATGAACATTGATTTCTTTGCCCCTTAGAAGGTCCTCAATGACATGAGCTCCACCATACTGGATTCCTCGTGTGTCTGAGATCTGGGCTGCCCCTAGGTAAGCATCTACGGCTGCTACTCCACTGTATGCTTCTACATGGTTAAACCACAGTTTCTGGATTTTAATAGGGGGTTCGGAATGTCCAAGGTTAAGCATCAAGCCAGAAGAGCACATAGCTCCGAATGTACCTGTCGTAACTACATCTACTTCTTTCGCAGCCCCTTCAGCGCCAAGCTCCTCAACAATCGTGATCATCTCCTCAGCTGTCACTACATTGACGCTTCCGTCTTCTATTTTTTTATTAATCTCATGAATTGATTTTTTAATCATTGGGGTTCCCTCTTTTCATAAATTTATCTTGATCGTAATATTTATTAGATTTATATATTACTTGTGATAATGCCCGAGGTAACAGCTTTGCTGGATGAAGCGAAAGCTATGTATGAATTGATTTATTTTAAATTCTAGAGTTTATTTCTTGGGTTAAATGACTGATGATTATATCCACATGTTAAATATATTACTTGTAGTAATCAAAGGATTTTTACATTATAGTACCTGACCATATATATATTTAACAGTTCATGCCGTATTCGGTATAAATAATTCTGAATTCTTTTTATATAACTCTTTTTAAATTTCACATAGGTTTATTTTCAGTAAATTTCTTATGCTTACAGGATATACCCCAGGCCAGGTGATCTGTTGACACGTATACTTGCTACCGGGACTTTCGACCTTCTTCACCCCGGACATATTTATTTTCTGGCTCAGGCACGAGCTCTGGGAGATGAGCTTTTCGTTATTGTTGCGAGAGACTTAAATATAACTCACAAGCCAAAACCAATTGTGCCCGAAGAGCAACGGCTCGAGATGGTAAATGCACTCGAGATGGTCGATAAAGCCTTTCTTGGCAGTGAAAAGGATATGTTTGAACCCCTGAAGCAGATCAGGCCGGATATTGTTGCTCTGGGTTATGACCAGCGCTTTGACAGTGAGCTTTTAGAAAAAGAGCTTACTACAAGAGGAATTCCCGCAAGCGTAGTCAGGATTCCATTTTCAAAGGAATGTCCACTTTGCAGCACAGGTGCAATAATAAAAGAGGTGCTTAAACGATATGGATAAAAAACAGTAGATATAAAAAACAGTAGATATAAAAAACAGTAGATATAAAAAACAGTAGATATAAAAAAACAGTAGGGATAAATCTACCCCTACAGCTTTATCTAGTTATAAAAATATCTTTTCGAGTCTTTCAAGAGCTTCCCTGATTCGGTCAATTGATGTTGCATAAGAAATCCTGATGAAGTTCTCGCCAGATGAGCCAAAAGCAATTCCAGGGGTAACTGCCACCTGAGCTTCTCTCAGAAGCATTTCTGCAACCTCCGTCCCATTTCCATATTCGCTGACATTGGCAAAAGCATAGAAAGCTCCATCAGGCTTTTTGCATTCAAGGCCCATTTTGTTCAGGCCGTCTACAAGGACATCTCGCCGTACCTTGAAACGATCGACCATTGCCTTAACGCTGTCCTGAGGGCCCTGAAGAGCCTCAAGCCCACCGTACTGAACAAATGTTGTTGCACTGCTTACTGAGTGTGACTGAATCTTAAGTAGAAGTTTTAGAATTTCAGGAGGAGCAGTCAGGTAGCCAAGTCGCCATCCTGTCATGGCGTATGCCTTGGAAAAACCGTTTACTGTGATAGTTCTCTCCTGCATCCCGTCAAAGCTGCCAATGCTGATATGCTCTCTCTCATAAACAGTTTTCTCATATATTTCATCCGAGACCACTGTGAGGTCGTGGTCAATTGCAAGATCGGCAATGCATTGTAAAGTCTTTTTTCCGAAGACCCCTCCTGTTGGGTTTCCTGGGCTATTTACAACAATAAGCTTGGTTTTATCAGTTATGTAATCTGCAAAATCGTCAGGAATGAAACCTTTTTCAGGAACTGTTGGAACCCAGACCGTTTCCGCCCCTGCAAAACGTATGCATGCATCGTAAGTTACCCACGCAGGATCAAAAAGAATTGCCTCGTCGCCGTCATCGAGGACGCCCATCATTATCTCGAAAATTCCCTGTTTTGCTCCGGGAGTGACAAGCACACCTGTTTCGGTTACATCGAGATTGTTTTCCGTCCTCAGTTTTTCGGCAATGGCTGCTCTTAGTTCAGGGATTCCTGCAGACGGGGCATAATGCGTTTTTCCCTCGTACATTGCCTTTGCCGCAGCATCGCAGATATTTTTGGGAGTATTGAAATCTGGTTCACCAAGGCTGAAATTAATAACGTCTGTGCCCTCTTTAATCATTCTGTTTGCAATATTGGAGATCCTTATCGTTGCAGATTCTTCTACACGCTTAAGCCTTGAGGATGTCATAGGGATGGTCCTGCTTGTTTAATTTACTATCTTATTCTAGATATTATGAGTATTCACAGCCGCCGCACCAGTTTTACCGCAGCTTCAACTGCACGTTTCGCATAGTCCACACGTTCATGAGCTGCCATGCGAGTCATGCCTGGACCAGGAATCCCTAGAGTTACAGGCTTATTGAACTCAAGAGACAGATCCATAATTTTCCTTGCAGCATGCTGCATAACTACCTGATCATGATCAGTCTCTCCTTCGATTACAGTTCCTATGGTAACCACGGCATCGATGTCATCTCTCTGGCAAAGTTTCTTGATTGCAAGGGGCATGTCAAAAACCCCTGGTACAAGAATAGTTTCTTTAACTGTTGCCCCCAAGAATTCCGCGTGTTCTCTTCCAAGCAGTTCCATCTGATAAGTCAGATCTCTGTTAAATTCAGCTACAACTAATCCTAGGCTGATAGTCATCTAATAAGGTCTCCAGTCTTTGTTTTTACATAAGTTGCTTCACATTCTCAATGGGCCGGCATCTTCAAAGCCTTGCCTTTGACCGGTACCGGCTTCTCGAATTAGCTTTTCAGGCTTGAAGAGCAGCTTTATCACATTAAGAGCATGTTCTCGGGTCCTTCTATCCATAAGAAAAGCAAGTTCCTTCTCGTCCTTTCCCTCGTCTTCATGGACAAAGACCTCGATAATATGGGTATTGGTCATGAGCTGGGCCATAATAATGCCCTGGGACGCTTCATGAGCACATATCTTATCCTGTTCCTTAGCTCCGGGCATACCAAGGGCCATAACGATATCGCAGCCTTCTTCTTCGATAAGTTTTTTGGCTGCTACCGGAAGGTCCTTTATTCCGGGCACGGTTACTCTTTTAATTTTAACAGATACATTTCTCTGTATCTCGTCAATTGCAGCACGCCCCATATTATAGCGTGCAAACGTAGTATCTGCAATTCCTATTGTGGGCATGTGAATCCGATTGGAATTTTCATGATTAATTTTTTTTGGGTTTCCTGAAGAGATCTAGTAAATCTATATCCTCTTCAGGCCCTGTCAATAACCCTGGTTGCAGCTTCTACGCCTGCTCCCAGGTTGTCAATATAACCACGTTCATTTAGTACGATTTCCAGCTGCTGGATAGTTGAGAGCACGTCCCTGGCAGTGACATTCCCCATACATCCTATTCTGAAAATCTTACTTTTAAGACGTTCTTGTCCGCCTGCAATAATTATGCCTCGCTTCTTCATACCACTCTTTATATCCTCGCCATCAATGCCTGCTGGAGCTTTCATAGCAGATACTGTATTGGAGTAATGGCTGTACTCATTAAGCTGCGGGAACATCTCAATGTTCAACTCGGCAACTGCTGCTCTTAAGGATTCTGAAAGAGTCTTATGTCTCTTGATCCTTGCCTCTACTCCTTCTTCTTTTATGATGTGCAGAGCTTCCTGAAGGGCATAGAAAAGAGGGATCGCAGGAGTATAAGGTGTTTCTGGTTTGGGTTTATCCCCACTCTTTTTATATGCCAGGAGGTCAGTATAATATGGCTTTTTTGTTACTTCCTTCATAATCTCAAAAGCCTTTTCACTTACAGAAACAGCTGCAAGTCCTGGAGGAGCTGCAAGGCATTTCTGTGAACCTACAACTGCAATGTCAACTCCCCATTCATCGACCTTTACATCATCCCCCCCCAGGGAGGTCACGCCGTCCATAATGAAAAGTGCATCATATTTTTTGGCAAGCTTGCCAATTTCTGCAGCCGGATTAAGAATACCTGCTGAAGTTTCGTTGTGGACAAGAGTGATGGCTTTTGCCCCTTCTTCGAGTTTTTCCTTAACAATTTCAAGGTCAATAGGAAGACCCCATTCAAATACAACAGGTACAACTTCCGCATAACGAGCTGCAATATCTTTAAAGCGCTCCCCGAACTTTCCGTTTTCTATAGCAATGACTTTGTCCCCATTTTCAACCAGAGACCCGACAGCAGCTTCCATTCCTGCTGTTCCTGAACCACTTAGCAAGAAAATGTCATTCTTTGTCTGGAAAACGCTGGAAAGAACTTCCCTGCAGTCGGCATAAATTCCGGCAAATTCCGCGCTCCGGTGGTTGATCATCGGTTTTGACATGGCTCTAAGGACTCTGGGCGCAACAGGTACGGGACCAGGCATCATGAGAAGGGTATCTTCCAGATCCATATTTTTTATACTCCACATTTGCAAAATTTTAACTTCTGTTTGTTTTTTATCTATTTAAGGGTTTATATTATTTCTTTAATTTTCAAATCTGCAGATCTAAAATAATTTAGAGTTATATTATGCTAGTTATATCATTATAACACAATGTGACCAAAAGGACCTACATTATCCTAGTATCCTGAGGTTTTTAATAGGCTTATTAAGTTAATCTACCTTGGATAGGTTAAGCGTTAAATTCGACTTAGAGTTCAGGTTTAATTTAATCCTAGTATATAATTGATGTGCTTTTCATAGCTGGTCTTAGAAACCGGCCAATCAGAGGGAAGGATTTTGATTGTTGACTGTAAGGTTGATTATTGACTTTGTAGGAGCTTCATAACGTCATGTTTTGTCACTACGCCAACAACTGTCCCTTTTTCTGCTATAAGTACGGCAGGATTTCCTTCCAATATATGCGAGACTACTGAGATCGAAATGCTTGGAGATACTGTTGGAAAGGACTCTCCCATAACCTCGGAGACTTTCAATTGAGAAATCGACTTTTTCTTACTTTCAGCCATCAATTTTACTATCATATCTTCCGAAACACTTCCAACCGGAATACCCCCATCAAGCACAGGAACCTGTGAGAAACCGTGAGTATGCATAAGGTTTACCACTTCTTCCACGGAGTCATCTGGAGAAACATGAATCACAGGGGAGTGCATCAGATCTCTTATAATAATCTGCTGTTCCTTTTCAACTTCTTCAAAAGCGTCAAGAATTTTTCTGACAGTAGAAAGTCTAGGATCTACATCTCCTGATTCTATACGAGCTATAAGGGGTTGGCTTACTCCTGCTCTCTTAGCTAGGTCACTCTGGGTAAGCCCGAGTTCATTTCTCCTTTTTTTAAGATCTTCGGGTGTTGGAAGTTGCATATATATTACTGATAGTAATTATGATATTTAATATCATTGGTTTACATAATTTGTAATATTTAATTATATGCGAATATTGTGTCCAGAAAATCGTTATCTGAGAACCTATACAACACAAGTGGATAAATGAGATATAAAGTTAAATTTTGGTCAGCTTGAAAGTTCAATTAATAGAAATAAATAATTAAAAAGTTATTGGAAATACACGAAAATAGTTAGTAAAAACAGGAAAATACAAGTTAACAAGAAGCAGGAAAAATAAGTTAACCAAAAACAGGAGAAATGTGAGAAAGATAAACCTACGTGTCTGTCATACTTGCACATGGTTATCGTACTTACTTAAGTTTATCATGCTTACTAAGCTATTATACTTATCTTAAATGTAAGAGGGATTCTCTATCTCCTTAGACTTCCTTGTCCTGAGTTCGCCTTTTATAGATTTGTAATACTTCATTGTATCCGGAGTAACTGAAGGATTGGTTTCCGCAATTGCTTTAAGAAAGTGCCTCTGCTTGACATTTTTTGCGTGATGCTTCTCACGCAGAGCAACTCTTCCTGCTTTTTTGCACACGGTTGCAATGTCTGCACCTGTATACTGTTCGGTCATGGAAACGAGTTTTTCAATATCAACATCCTCTGCAAGCGCCATTTTACTGGTATGGACTTTGAAAATCTCTCTGCGAGCTTCCTTATCAGGAATGGGGACGAGAATTAGTTCATCAAAACGGCCAGGTCTTAAAAGAGCTGGATCTATAATGTCAGGCCGGTTGGTTGCGCCAATTACCACTACACCCCTGAGTTCTTCAAGCCCGTCCATCTCGGAAAGGAGTTGATTCAAAATCCTGGCTGTAACCTGAGGCTCAATTGCAGAAGTTCCACGGATAGGTGCAAGCGAGTCAAGTTCATCTAGAAAAATAATCGATGGAGCAACCTGTCTTGCCCTTGTAAAGACTTCAGCAATCCTCTTTTCGGACTCTCCGTACCATTTGGAAAGAAGATCACTTCCTTTAGCTGTGATAAAATTAGCGTCTGACTCATGGGCTATTGCCTTTGCAAGCAAAGTTTTTCCAGTACCCGGAGGTCCATACAGAAGAACACCTTTAGAAGCCTCAACTCCTATATTCCTATAAGATCCCGGACTTTTAAGGGGCCATTCCACTACCTCTTTCAAGAGCCTTTTTACCTCTTCCAGTCCCCCAACGTTGTCCCAGCTGACAGTGGGTATTTCGATCATGATCTCTCTTATTGCTGATGGCTGGACATCTTTAAGAGCATTTTCAAAATCTTCTCTTATTACTTGGAGGGTATCCAGAATCTCAGCTGGAACCTCGGGTTCATTGAGATTTATTCTTGGCAAAACCCGCCTTAAAGCACTCATTGCTGCTTCTCGGCAGAGCGCAGCAATGTCAGCTCCCACGAACCCATAGGTTATTTGAGCAAAATCCATGAGATTTACATTTTCACCAAGAGGCATACCTCTGGTGTGAATCTGGAATATCTCAAGCCTGCCTTCAGTGTCTGGAACCCTAAGCTCAATCTCTCTGTCAAATCTACCTGGTCTACGAAGTGCCATATCAATTGCTTCAGGACGGTTAGTTGATCCTATAACGATTACATTCTTGCGAGCCTTAAGCCCGTCCATCAGGGAAAGAAGCTGAGCAACTACTCTTCTTTCTACTTCTCCAGTTACCTCAGCCCGCTTAGGGGCAATGGAGTCAATCTCATCAAGGAAAATGATTGCAGGCGCGTTTTTCTCTGCTTCTTCGAAAACATCTCTAATTCCCTTTTCTGACTCTCCATAATACTTGGACATAATTTCCGGGCCGTTAACTGTGATAAAGTAAGCATCAGACTCGTTTGCAACGGCTTTTGCAAGCATTGTCTTGCCTGTTCCAGGCGGGCCATAGAGTAGCACTCCTTTCGGTGCATCGATTCCCAACCTGTCAAAAAGTTCAGGATGCTTCAAAGGCAACTCTATCATTTCTCTTATTTTGGTAACAGCATCTTTGAGTCCGCCAAGGTCTTCATACATAACAATAGAAATATTCTGCTCAGGGGTTACCTCGGTCAATTCAGGCAAAAGCTCCACTTGCGTTAAGTCTGTAAGCTTTACTATTCCAGAAGGAGAAGTAGAAACTACCTGGAGTTTTATTTCTCCAAACCCGAAAGATGATCCAAAATCCTGACCGAAAAAATCCTGAAAGAAATCCTCAAACATTACTCCTTTGCTTAGGGCCTCCCTCTCCTTCGATTTCCTTAAGCTTGTGGTTGAGATGAAGTCTCCCTTTGAGACCGTACGATTCATAAACACAGCTTTAATAGTTTCGTTGGGAGCATAGATCTGAATATCCTTGGCTATAGGGGCAAGAGTAACATTTTTTGCTTCTTTCCAGTCGGCTTTGCGGATTTCCACATATTCTCCTATACTGGTTTTTGCATTGGTGCGGATCAGCCCATCCATACGGATAATATCTAGCGCATCGCTGGGATATGGGCGCCCTATCAGGGCTGAAGTCAATCTTCCTCCTCGAATTTCCACAACGTCAAAGGACTTGAGGCACAGCTTTTCTCGAAAGCTTTCGTCTATCCGGACAATTCCTTTTCCAACATCCCGTTGATCGGCTTCTGCAACTTTCAATTTTATTGTTGTTTTATCCCTGTCTGTCAAATAATGCCCCCCCCACTTCGTCAATCTATAAGTCAATAGTGCTCCCCATATCCATTAATCTACCAGTAAATAATACTCCCTATCTCTATAAGTAAAAGCGTTTGGAAATTCTTGCAAAATTGAAATCCGTGACTCCAAGGCTGATCAACTTTACCTGCTTTTTAGAGAGAATTCCAAACTAGCTGGAAGCTGTTATTGAAACTTAAAGATATCTTTCTGGTTTAGGCTTACAATGAATATCTAAAGAGAAAGAGTGTAATTAGAGAAACGAGAAAGAGTGTAATTAGAGAAACATCTATTACAATGTATAATGAGGCATTACAATCTATAATGAAACTAGAAAATCGGAAAAAGGAAAAGATGGGAAAATTGATAAAAATTAAAAAGTGATTAAGAGACCAAAAGTCGCTTAGAGTTTGAGTTCCTTAGCCATTTCTTGAAAGACTTTTCCTTTATCAGTAGTGATGAAAAGTCCATTTTCGTGCTTGATAAGCTCTTTTTCTTTCAACATTTCAAGATATTTCTGAGCAATATTAAAGTTTAAGTTAACTTCATAAACGATATGAGTCTTCTTCGCCCCGTTCATTGCTACCCTTAAGATATCTACTGCAATATCAGTTCTACTTCTTCTCTTAATGCTAACTCCCCCCACGATAGATTTTAAAAGTAATCTTTGTAAGAAGATACGCTTTAAAAATATTAAAGTGTAACTTTTTGTAGGTAACAAAGATTCTAAACCTTTATCGTTTCACTTTCTATATAACAATATCATTGTCATATATAATTTCAAGTTATAAACGAGCCCATTCCAAAACTTGATTTAACCTCACTTGAGTACGAATTTGTAGTAACGATATAAAATGATTGTCATTAAAAAATAATCAGGAGAACTTTTTAAATGATAAGTGGCAACATTATACAACGAGGATATAATAATGTAGACAAACTTGATCGAATATTTCAACAAAGAGCCTAGGCTAGGTTTTCTTAGCACATCCAGCAATGGTGGACAGGTAAATTCAGTTGTTTTTGGCTCACCTCAAATGATCGATGAAAAAACTGTTATAGCGGCAACTGGAAATAACCGCACCTTTGCAAATCTTCTTGAGAACCCATATGCTATGTACACGATTATGGAGCCAGGTGACTCGATCACGGATTGGAAGGGCCTGCGCGTTTATATGAAGCTTAAGGGGTATGAGACGTCCGGGGAACTGATAGACATGATCCGAACTCAGGCTGCTAATTTTATAGGTGAGGAAGGCGCGAAGATGTTACATGCTGCTTTGACCTTCGAGGTCTATGAGGTCAGACCCCTGGTAGATTTCGGGCAAGGCTGGGAAAATTCAATCTGAACTTTCATAATTCGTAGAATGGTTAAGTTACGCAGAGTATATGGTTTGTAGTATATGGTTTGCAGTATATACTTTGTAGTGTATGTTTTGGCATCCTTTCCCTTTTAAATTCTGCTTTTAATTTTTATTGATTTCTAATTTATATTTCACTGGTTGTTATATGTTAGTAATAATCATTTGTAATAGTCAGAGACTTTTTCCTGGCTTCTGTATTTTTGCTTGATGATAGCAGCCATCTGTAAAAAGTAGTATTAAGAGAAGTGGGGTAATTAAACATGCATGAAGGAATGATGAGGGGAACTCAAATGCATCATGGTTCTATGCCTGAAATTTGGGAAATGCTGACTGAAGAACAGAAAAAAGAAGTTGCATTAATGAAGATGGATATGAAAATCCAATGGATGGAAATGAAAATAAGCGAAATGGAAAAGACAATTGAATTAAAGAGAAAAGCTATAGATAATATTAAAAAGGTCCAGCAATCTTTGAAAAATAAGATGCAGAAATTCTAGAGCCTATAGCTTACAAGCTTTCAATTCCAGATTCATTTTTACTGGTTTTTTATTCTCAGTAGAATAGCGGACGGAAGGTTCAGGTTAAATAGAGAATAAAAAAGAGTCTTAAGATGGGTTTATTTGATCCTGTTCTAAAATGCTTTATTTGATCTTATTCTTCTTAATCTCTTTCAGTATGTTCTTCTGAGTTTCGGCTATCTCTTTTAATGTTGAACTGATCTCTATCAGTAATTCTGTCGTGATTTGTGTTATCTTAGCTTCTGGATTATTTTCTACAGGAGGAATTTCAGTCTGCTCCAGTTCTTCCTTTTGAAGTGCCCGTAAGAGCTCTCCCATTACTCCAAACTCACGACTCTGGTCGACATCATCCTTTTTATCTTCCTTATCCATGTGTCTAACAATGCTGTGAAATATAAAAACAATTTCTGGTAAGCTACGACATCTATTCTTATTTATATCAAACATTCAGGACCAAAAATTTGACTAGTTATTTTATTTTAACCAATTATTTTATTTTAAATTCTATGTAGAAAAAGAAGATTTTAAGTTTTGGTATAGTTTCTTATAAATATTAAAGCTAGGGTATAAAATGTGAAGGCCTTTAGCTAGATAATTATTTGAAATAAAATGGAAGCTCACGCTTTTTCGCGAGTTTCCTTACGCTCCTCCATAAAATCAAGAAGCTCCTGAGAATCACTTATCCTATCAAGTTCCTTTTTCTCGATCAGTACTGTGTTTTCTACGGACTTTATTTTTGAGCGCCCATTGATAATAAAAACGGATTGGGTTTCCGTAACGTAGGAAATACTACTCATCAGATGAGCCCTTTTGATTACAGTCGTATTGAATTCACTAACTCCTGTAAGGATTACCGAAGATTTATCCCTTGAGATGGCTTTGAAAGGCGCCTGCGCTGTAGGAAGGACATCATAGCCAAGCATGGATATGGTATTAAGGATCAGGTCTTCCGGCAAGAGAGGACAGGCTTTTTCTTGGTCTTTGGTTTCGGGTTCTACTTTTTTCCGTGGCTTTCTGCTTCCGCAGGATTTAAGGATATTAATAGGTTTTGCCAGTTCAACCCCAAAGATATCTTCAAGCTGGAGCACAACATCTATTGACGCATCCATGCCTTCTTCTTCGTACTTGCTAATGGTCCTCCTTGAAACTCCTATCATGGTAGCAAGGGACCCAAGAGACATTGACTGGTCCATCCTGGCTTTTTTCAGGAGATTTCCTTCTATAGAGACGTATAGCCCGCCAGGTGCTGCTGAGACTAAAGGAGGAACATTTTCAATAAAGTAGTCATAGAGAGTCTGCACATTCAGGGCGAGGATATCATAACGCATATAAACAACGCTATCTTCAAGCATCTGATCCCTGGTCTTTGCCCCCACAACAATGGCAGAACCTCCAAGATACTCGGCCAGGTACTTCATCTCCCTGGCAGTTTCTTCATTCAGGCCGTCAATATTAAATAAAACCTTGCAAAGTAATATTATTTCACCTTTCCGTGCGGCAACGTCAAAACTCCTCGGGCGAATGTTACAGCGGTCGGAAAGTGCAAAGCCTGCACGTGACAATACATCAATAATTTGATGTATGAGAACTTCTTTTGTCATTCCATTACTAATTTCTGTTTGATCATCTATATATATTTTTCTTTACTTTTGAGGATTCTCAATGAATAAATTAAGCCGGAGAGTAACGAAAGCTGCAATTATTCAAAGCTCATTTATGAAATAAAAGGAAAAATGGAACCGAAAAAGATGATTATCGGAATTGATGATACTGATTCAAACGAAGGGATGTGTACAACATATCTAGGAGCTCTGCTAATTGAAGAACTGCAGGCCTACGGGACTGTGGAAGATCATCCGCTTCTTGTGCGCCTGAACCCTAATATTCCCTACAAAACAAGAGGAAATGCTGCGATAGCTCTGAAACTCAAGACCGATTGCCCAGAAAGGGTGATTACACATATTATATCCCGAATAAAAGAACTTGCACACATGGAATGCGAAAAGACCAATCCAGGCACAGTTTTCATTCTGGAAAAAGACTACAAAAGGTTCAAACCCGTCTTGAGGAACTTTCTTGAAAAAGCTGTAAGGAACGTGATAGAAATAAAGGAAGCAAAAAGCCTTATTTCAGAATCCGGAATTTTCTCAAAGGGCTTCAAAAATGGAAGGGGGTTGATAGGTGCTCTTGCAGCCTGCGGGGCTATGCTTAACCTCGAAGAATGGGATTACACTTTCGAGTATCTGGCTTACAGGCAAAAAGAAAGATGGGGAACTCCACGCGAGATAGAAACGGAAAGTTTCTTTGAAGCTGACAGGATAACCTATCCTCAAACTTGGGATACCGTGGACCTTACAAACAGGCTTGTTGTCTGTGTACCTCGCTCAGCAGATCCTGTGCTTTTTGGAATCAGGGGAGAAAATCCGGACATAGTTACTGAAGCCGCATCCCTGATCAGGGCTGAACCTATTGAACGATTTGCCGTATACAGGACAAACCAGGGTACTGATATGCACCTGCTTTCCGCAGTAAATCTCTCCGAAATCCAAAACATGCATTCTTACAGGCTCGAAGGTATAGTTTCGTCAGTTCCGAAAACCATTCTTGGAGGACATGTTATCTTTCCCATAAGGGATAAGGAAGGAAATGAAATCGATTGCGCAGCCTTTGAACCCACAAAGAATTTCCGGCTACTCATACGGAAGCTCAGGCCCGGAGATAGAATTGCACTTTCAGGAAGTGTCAGTTCAGGAACCCTCAACATCGAAAAAATAGAAATAAAAACACTCTCCCCCCTTTACAAAGAAGAAAACCCGAAATGCCCTAACTGTGGAAAACACATGAAATCATCAGGTCAGGCGCAGGGTTTCCGCTGTAAAAAATGCAAGACTCAGGCAGCCTCAAAAATCCTACATCAAATAAAAAGAGATCTTGTAGTAGGACTATATGAAGTCCCGCCCTGCGCTCGCCGACACCTTGCAAAACCTCTGGTCAGAGAAAAGAGATCTGATGTAGATATCCATCCTGCCCGCTAAGAAAATGGGCAGCAGTTTTTTATTTGTAATTCAGCCTTCTTAAGCGCAACCGTTGGGCCGCAACCGTTGCGCCGGTTGATCACGCCGCCGTCATGGTTTTAGATCAAGCAGGAATTTTCGGTCAAGCCTTTTTTGAAAAGGGTTGTGATAACGCAATTACTAGAAGTTTTTGATCAAACTTTTCTCAAAAGTTTGCGGGACAGGAGGGGCTTTCCTTTTATGTTCGCTTCTCTTTATGCGGTTTATAACCGAGTTTAGTTGTTCTGCGGAAACTTCGAGAGTTTTCAGGATGGTTTCTTGAGCTTCGTTCTGTTCAAGTTTTCTTAGAATCTCATCAACCTTTGCATAAGAAACTCCAAGGTCGGCTTCATCAGTCTGGCCTGCCCAGAGACCTGCTGAGGGGGGTTTTGTGATAAGAGAATTCGGGATTCCAAGCTTGCGAGAAAGCTCCCATACTTCGGTCTTGTAAAGCCCGCCTATAGGTTCGAGATCAACGCCTCCGTCTCCATATTTCGTGAAATAGCCAAGCAGGATCTCGGTTTTATTACCGGTTCCTATGACCATACGGTTCATCTGATTCGCATGGAGATAAAGGATGGACATCCTGATTCTTGCTTTCAGGTTGCCCATGGAGAGCCGGTCTGCAGATTCACTCTTAGGATCTGCAGCCATGAAAGCTGAAATCATTCCTGAAATATCAATAGTCTGAAAATCGATTCCTAGCCAATCTGCAAGAGTTTTTGCATCTTTGCTATCTTCAGCAGGGGTAAGGCCAGATTCGGGCATGTGGATTCCAAGTACTTTATCTTTTCCCAGAGCTTTTACAGTAAGTACGGTGGCAAGGGCTGAATCTATTCCCCCACTGATACCTATAACAGCTCCGCTTACACCTGCTTTACAGGTTTCGTTTCGGATGAAATCAATAATTCTGTTATGTGCGATTTCAAGGCCCATGCTGTCAATTCCTGGACATTCGTCAGGTATATGATTCTAAAGATGCTGATTATTTAAGGTTCTGATGCTAAGGTCCGGACTTCAAGATCTTAATTTTAAGTTCCTGACTTTAATTCTGATAGTTTAAGATTTTGATAGATAGTAAGAGTTGAAAGATATCAGATTTAAGTGATTATTTGAAGGATTAAACAATTTTATACACAGAAGCTCCAGATATATAAATCCTCAGAGGGCTGGAGTTAGGGTAAACTTATTTAATAAGTAGAAGAAATAAGGAAATATTATCCCGGACAATATAATATAAATAACTGATTACCGAATGTACCTTTAGCCGACAAAACTATTGTCCTGAAAGGGTATTGGCCATAAAGGGGTATCTTAGGATAGGAAAACCAGGTCGAAAATTCAAAGCCTTAGATATTCCGCAACAGACTCACCAGGGTGAAAATCTCCCCTATCAATGGCATTGAAATAAAAAGACATCTTATATAGAAAACAAGTAGTTCCGTAATATACAGTTCAGAAAAATCTGAAAAATCTACTATCCGTTTATTTTATTTAATTGTTGAATAAAAGTTACAATCAAAAAGCAACTATTTTCGGGATGATCTATGGAAGAAATACAGTTGAAGGTTGAAAAGGCATATCCTATTGACCTTGGAAGAGGAATTATCCGACTTGACCCTACAACTTTGCTGAAACTTCAGCTCTCGCCAGGCGATATTGTGGAAATAAGGGGGAAGAAAAAAACCACTGCAAAAGTATGGAGAGCTGACAGGCAGGACTGGGATCAGGGACTCGTGAGAATTGATAACTTCATCCGGCAAAATGCAGGAGTTTCCATAGGAGAGAAGGTAGCTATCAGAAAAGTTGAAGCCCCGGAGGCAAAAAAACTTGTTCTGGCGCTTCCGGAAAGCATGATGCAAGGGGGGCCTGAACTTCAGTTTGGGGAACACGCAAATGAGATCATAAAACGACATATCCTCAAAAGGCCAGTTTTTAGGGGAGACATAATTCCTATAATAAATTCAATGTCTCAGCCAATGACGGAATCCCTGACTACAAGCCAGGTAATCCCTCTGGTTGCTGTTGAGACTGACCCTTCAAATACTATTGTCCTTATCACGGATACAACGGTTATCGAACTTCGCAAGAAACCGGTTCAGGGGTACGAAAAGGCAACTCGGGGCGTAACCACCTATGAAGATATAGGAGGTCTCGGGGATGAGATAATGCGTGTCCGGGAAATGATAGAGCTGCCCATGAAGCATCCTGAACTTTTCGGCCATCTTAATATCGAGCCTCCAAAAGGCGTTATCCTCTACGGTCCTCCAGGAACCGGGAAAACTCTGATCGCAAAAGCCGTAGCCAATGAATCCGGAGCTAGTTTCCATTACATTGCTGGCCCTGAGATTGTAGGGAAATTTTATGGAGAAAGTGAGGAAAGGCTCAGAAAAATCTTTGAAGAGGCGACTCAGGATGCACCATCAGTCATTTTCATTGATGAAATCGATTCCATTGCTCCAAAACGAGAAAACGTAACAGGAGAAGTGGAAAGGCGAGTGGTCGCCCAGCTCCTTACCCTACTTGATGGTATGGTAGAAAGAGGGCAGGTTGTGGTTATAGGAGCTACCAACCGTGTGGATGCTATTGACCCTGCACTCAGGAGACCTGGTCGGTTTGATAGAGAAATCCATATAGGTGTGCCTGATACCAAGGACAGATTTGAGATCCTGCAGATTCATACAAGAGGTATGCCCATAGAGAGAGATGCAGGAGTCGAGGAAACCGGAGAAATCGAAACTGAAGTTGATGAAGCTGCTCTGGAAAGGGAAAGGAAAGAAAAGACAAATGAATACCTGATGTATCTGGCTGAAAGAACTCAGGGGTTTGTAGGCGCGGATCTGCTGGCTCTTGTGCAGGAAGCTGCAATGAGATGTCTTAGAGAAAATCTGCCTGACCTTGACCTGCAAAAAGAAACAATTCCGCCTGAAAGACTGGAAAAAATCGTTGTAACCAAGAAAAACTTTGAGGATGCCCTGACTGAAGCTGAACCTTCAGCCCTCAGAGAGATTTATGTGGAAATGCCCTCAGTTGGCTGGGATGATGTGGGAGGGCTGGATGAAGCAAAGCAGTCCATTATTGAGGCTGTGGAGTGGCCAATTAGAAATCCGGAAAAGTTTATTCAGATGGGCATAAAGGCTCCAAGAGGAATTCTGCTTTATGGTCCACCAGGAACAGGAAAAACCCTAATAGCTCAGGCGGTTTCCAAGGAGTCTAATGCCAATTTCATAAGCGTCAAAGGGCCTGAAATGTTCTCAAAGTGGCTTGGAGAGTCAGAAAAAGCCATTCGCGAAACCTTCAGGAAAGCCAGGCAGGTTGCTCCTTGCGTGATTTTCTTTGACGAAATTGATTCAGTTGCTTCTATGCCAGGAATGGAGTCTACGGACAGCCACACTTCAGAGAGAGTGCTTAACCAGCTCCTGACCGAGATGGACGGGCTTGAAGCCCTTAGAGATGTAGTGGTAATTGCTGCAACCAATCGGCCTAACCTTCTGGATCCTGCAATCCTACGACCTGGCCGCTTTGACAGGCTGGTCTTTATAGGTTCTCCTGACCGGAAAGGCAGGCTCAAGATATTCAGGATTCACACAAAAGACACTCCCCTTGCTGAAGACGTTGACCTTGAAACCCTTGCCGATATAACTGAGGGTTATGTGGGGGCTGATGTCGAATCTGTGTGTAGGGAAGCCGTAATGATTGCTCTCAGGGAGAACTTTGATGTAGAATATGTAGAAATGAGGCACTTCAGGGAAGCTCTGAAGAATGTAAAACCCACGATTACAGAGAATATTGCTCAGTTCTACGAAAAGATCGAGGCACAGTTCAAGGGAGGCCAGAGACTCACAGATACAGGTGCTTATATCGGTTATAGGTAAAAGCTTAAATGAGTAGTTTTTGAATGAATAAATGAGTAATTTCCAAATGAGCTATTTTTGAAAGCTCATTTTTTAAAAGGAAAATGTTTTAAAGAACCCCGTTTCAAATGGAATAAAATATTCAAAGTGAAATGCCAGTTTTACCTAAACCATATAACACGCTGCTAACGGAGATACGTTGATATGTCGAAGGAATTTGCAAGAAACCTCTTTAACAAACAGGTAATGGCTACCGACGGAACTGAAATAGGAACACTGAACAATATCGTAGTCGAGATTAAAGGGGGAAATATCATTGACATGTTGGTTACCCCCAACCCCAATTTTGACACTTCCAGGTACAGGAAAGCGAATAACTTTATTCTTATTCCTTTCGATTCCGTAAGTGCCATCAAGGACTATATAATAATAGACAAGATGAAAGCAAAAGCGTAAATTAACCTGGAAGGAAAGTGATTCCAAAAAGAAATTCCTTTCCTTCGACCCAATTTCTATTTTTGTTATCTCTTCTTTTAGCGCAGAGCAGCCCTGTTTCTATCACCCAATTGTATTCGGCAGAATTGCAGTTCGTGGTGCACTATCCTTCTCGCCTCTCTTAAAAGGGTTTTTTGCAAAGTTATATAGCTTTTCCTCTCTAATTATGCTTTGGAACACACGATTTCTCTTGTCTTTAGAAAGACAGATTCCTTAGAGAATTAAATGTGAATATTTACATCCAAAACTAAAGCAGGAGCTATAATTGTAAAGAAATTATTATGACTCACCCTGACATTGATAAAGTTAAAGATATAGTAATATCACTTTTGCCCGATGAAAAACATAGAGTGATTTGTTTGTCTTTGTTCTTGCAAGCACTCAATAAAGCCAATTCATATGGTAATAATAAATGGGGTGTACATTACCGTAGTGATGGTATTCGTCTTTTAGTTGGTAGTCTTATTGTTTTTACCATTCACAAAAACGGAATTTGGTTGGCTCTTGATAAACAATTATTAGATGGGGAGAAGGATAAACGAAATTCATTAGACAAAAGTGAATTATGGCAGTGGGATGATGGAGAATGGTCTGAGTATAAAGCAGTCCCATCAATGAATGGATATTATTTTCCTTCGAGTCGGGACTTAGAAACCTGGCCTATAATACGTGACTTTCATTTTGAGTTTATACGAAAAGTTGCAAACAAATACGAATGGTTAAACTTTAAAAGCCAGTCAAAACCTGTTCCAGAATTGTTGGATTATTTAAATAATGAACTTGGACAAAGTGTTCCTAGCCCAAATTATGGGAATACACCCGAAGATAATATTTTTTCAGACTCTAACGCTATTCAAGATATTGAGGAGTTTAAAATAGCTCACAAAGAATTAACTGAAACAGTACATGAAGCAATAGTACAGAGTCGTATTGGCCAGGGAATATTCCGTGATAATTTAAAAAAATATTGGGGAGAAAAATGTGCTATTACAGGATGCGAGTTAGTTAAGACATTAAAAGCTTCTCACATCAAGCCATGGCGTTCTTCAAATAATATAGAGCGCCTTGATGTATATAATGGGCTATTACTCATTCCAAATTTGGATAGTGCTTTTGATTATGGTTATATTAGTTTTGATAATGAAGGAAAAATAATCATTAGCAGTTCACTCAAAGAAAATGACAAAATTAAACTTGGTATTAACTCTGAACTGAGAATTAGGAAAATAGAAGAGGATCATACCAAGTATTTAGAATATCACAGACAGAATATTTTCAAATAATGAGTGAAAAACAATGACATTATTCTATGAAGTTTTTTGCTAGTAAGACTACCACTGTAGATCTTTTGCGGCGCTGATGGGAGTTTATCATGTTATCCATGACAGTATTATAAAGTCAGACTGTATACAATAATGAGAAATAGATGAATAAATGAGAGGTGATCAAGCTGATGCTTAAAAGGAGCCTCAAATATGATACTGATTTTGTTAAAGAAAATATGATGGGGCCAAACTCAATCAAAATCGTTGAGGAAGTGGCTGAGTCATTAAAACTTGAGAAAGGCATGCGAGTACTTGATCTTGGCTGCGGGAGAGGTTTAACTTCAATCTTCCTGGCAAAAGAATATGATGTTACGGTTTTTGCAACTGATCTCTGGATCAATGCAACCGAGAATTATGAAAGAATCAAATCAATGGGACTGGAAGATAAGATAATTCCAATACACGCCGAAGCCCACGATTTACCGTTTGCTGACGAGTTTTTTGACCTTGCTGTATGTGTAGATGCCTATCACTATTTCGGGATTGAAGAGGATTATTTGGAGAAGCATTTTGCTCCACTTGTAAAGAAAGGAGGACAAATCGCAGTAGCAGTTCCCGGATTGAAAGAAGAGTTCACAAATGGAGTGCCTGCGGAGTTACAGCCATATTGGTTTGATGATATGACTTTAACTCTACACTCACCTGATTGGTGGTATAATCTCTGGAAAAACTGTGATTCAGTAAGTATTCAGGAGTGCAAAGAGTTAAAGTGTTTGGAAGAAGCCTGGCAGGACTGGCTTTCATGTGACAATGACTATGCTCGCAGGGATATTGGAATGATGGAAGCTGAGGGTGGAAATTATTTTAATCTGGTTTCAATTGTAGCTACGAAGTTGTGAAGAGGTTTTTGCGGGCCATATTAGTTCTCTAATATTTTATGGAACTATATAGCTTTAAATAGCCGTTTAGGGAAAAAGAAAGTGCAGCAAAAATTGTAAGAGTTATAAACATGATGACTACAATAACCAAGAAAAGCTTATAACTTTTTAGAAAGTAATTAATTAGGGGAAATAATGAAAATGCAATTGAGCTAGATGCAAGTATATAAAAATACTTTTGTACTTTCATTGCTGAAAATAATTTCACATTCTACTGTAGTAGATTGCTATCTTCTCTAAATTGGACAGAATCTTCCTTATTTACTAGCTTGTTGAAGCTGGCTGTTTTAAACATATTTATGAGCCTATCCTGGTTATTGAGTTCTAAAGTTCAGACACTCGTTTTTGAGTTTTGGGATCAGCTCTATGTCAATAAAAGTAGTTTCCTTGTTAAATTTAATTTCATATGGAAGGTTGTAGCACTTATTGACAGGTGAGTAAAATGCATACTGAAAGCAATAATCTCCAGGATTATCTCAAAAAGGGATATGGGGGAAATAGTTTTTAAATCCAACCTTTTTCCTCAAGAAATTCAAGGGCTTCAATAGCTCCGTCCCCAAAGGAAGCTTTTGTCACATAATCCGCAGTTTTCTTTATTATCTCGTCCCCGTTTGCGACAGCAATCCCGAAACCTGAGACTTCAAACATTTCCACGTCATTTACGGAATCTCCTATGGCTACAAAATCTTTGGGTTTTAGCCCCATCATACCTGCAAGTTTATGGAGACCGACACCTTTGTTGATTTTTGGGCTTTTAATATGGATAGCATATTTGGTGTCAATTATTTCTACGTCCAAATTTTGGGTTTTGAGAAGAGCTCTAGCTTTTTCAAGATCAAAGTCTCTCCTGAGGGCAATTTCGGTTTTTCGATATAAAGGGTCAAGTTTGGTGAGTTTGAAATGCTCGGAAAGAAAAGAATAGGCTTTCTCGCATTCTTCCAGGCTTTCCTCAAAAGTACCTCGCAAATCGAAGCGAACAGTAATAGCTCCTCCGTTTTCTGCGATTACAGCTCCATCCAGGCCAATTAGCCTTGACGTCGTTCTCGCATAACAGAGAATATTTCCTGTGGCAAGCACGAAAGGAAGTTTAAGAGTACGGATCTTTTTGACGGCCCCCAGATGGAGTTCTCTTTTCTCGCAGGTAATTGTCCCGTCAATATCAGCAACAATGGCTTTGAATTTCATCAGAAATGATTGGAAATGGATAGATAAAATATTTCCCCATCCATCAATTTTACTTATCCAGATTTGGTTTCAGGATTGCATTGGATTATTCCCTGAATTTGTATTGGGTTATTACCCTGAATTTGTATTGGGTTATTATCCTGAATTTGTATTGGGTTATTATCCTGTTTTTTTGTCAGATACTACATCTCTGTCAGATATTATCTCTTATTTTGCTTTTGAGCAATCTGAGCCACACAATACTTAGAGTTCCCACAATAAACACAATCAGCAAGTCGTCACCGTGCAGCAGTGAGAACCGGAACAGACTTCTTAAAGCCGGTACATACAGGACCAGAAGAAGGCCTAACAGCGCTCCTACAAGCACGTACCTTAATGCCTTGTTTTCCGAACATAAAGTTTTGATTATGCTCTGTGACCAGGAAAGATTTGCCACAATTAAAGTAAGATTGGAAATTACCAGCGTAGCAAATGTAAGTGTGCGGGCTTCGACTTCGCCCTTGCCCATATATAATGCGTACAGGAAAACAACAATTACTCCTGCGAGCATGCTTGTGCCCTGCAACAGACTAAGGGCTAGACTTTTTCTTCCAAACATTCTTTCTTGCAAATCTCGAGGTGGCCTACTCATGATGTTTTTCTCTTCAGGTTCAGCCTCAAAAACTGTTGAACAGGCAGGGTCAATTATCAGCTCAAGGAATGCTATATGGGCAGGCAAAAGGACAAGAGGCAAACCAAACAATATCGGAAACAGGGCTAGCCCTGCAATAGGCATGTGGACTGAGAATATGTAACCTATTGCTTTCTTGAGGTTATCGAAAATCCTTCTGCCCAGCCTGACGGCTGCAACTATGGAAAAGAAATCGTCATTTAAAAGGACAATCGCTGCAGACTCGCGGGCCACGTCTGTGCCCCTTTCCCCCATTGCAATCCCAATGTGAGCGGATTTCAGGGCAGGTGCATCATTAACCCCATCCCCTGTCATCGCGACAACCTCGCCGTTTAATTTTAAAGCGTTTACAATTGCCAGTTTTTGTTCAGGCACAACCCTGGCGAAGATATTTGTTGTTTTGATTTTCTCTGCAAGCTCGGTTTGATCCATGCTCGCGAGCTCAGGGCCGGTGATGTACTTATCCGGATCTTTTAAGCCTATCTGCCTTGCGATATGCTGGGCTGTACCGGGATAATCCCCTGTAATCATAATAACTCTTATACCGGCTGTATAGCATTCCTTTACTGATTGGGCAACCGATGGTCGTACAGGGTCGACAAAACCAAACAGTCCTATAAATTCAAATTCAAAATCATGCTGTTTTTCAGGTAAAGTGTCATCCTGATAACTTGCTTTAGCCACACCTAAAAGCCTTAAGCCCGTGTTTGCCATTTCCTGAACATGAAACAGCAATTTCTCTTTCTCTGCTTCACTGAGGTGGCATAAATCTATAATAGCTTCGGGAGCTCCTTTTGCAGCAATAACATATTTACGGGAGTCGTGAGATTTCCATACGTTTGAGAGTGAAAGTAAGTTTTTAGAAAGAGGATACTCCCGGACAAGTTTCCATTCACGGTGTATATCCTCATGTTCTGGAAGGAATTTTTCAGTGTTTATTTTAATCTCTTTCTCAAGCGGGTCAAAGGGGTCCTGCTGGCTTGCCAGATAGCCGAATTCAAGCAGCTCATGAAATTTCTTGTCAAGCAGGCACTTGTTATGATCAATCTCACAGTACCCATTTCCTGCATACAGAGAGCTTAAGATCATCTTATTCAATGTCAAAGTCCCTGTTTTATCCACACAGAGCACTGTCGAAGAGCCAAGGGTCTCAATAGCAGGCATGCGCCGTACCAGAACATTCCTCCTGGACAAACGCCAGGCACCCATGCTAAGGAATACAAGCAAAACTACTGAGAACTCTTCAGGGAGGAGGGCCATACTCAAACTCAGGCCTGCCAGCAAGCCGTGCAGCCAATCTCCTCTGGTTAATCCGTAGACTACCACTACAAGGATGCAGAGTATTCCTCCGAAAATAGCAAAATTCTTTACAATCAGGGCAGTTTCTTTCTTGAGTAAAGAATCCTCTTCGGCAATCGTCCCCAGAGCCTTCCCTATCTTTCCCATCTCGGTGTGTATTCCTGTTGAGCTTATGCGGGCTATCCCCTGACCCTGAATTACCAGTGTCCCGGAATATACAAACGGCAGGTCATCTCCTCCTGGCTGTCCGGGCTGCAGGGACTGGGTTAAACTGCTTGATTCGCATTTTCGAACTGCCAGCGATTCGCCTGTAAGCAAAGATTCGTCTACCAGAAGATTTGTACATAACAGTACAACTCCATCTGCAGGAACACGGTCTCCTTCTCTTAAAATCAGAATGTCGCCTTTAACAACTTCCCGCCCTGGAATTCTTTTCTGTTCCCCATCTCTTATCACAAGAGCCCTTGGGCTTGAGAGATTTTTTAAAGCTTCTAATGCTCTTTCGGTCTTTCTCTCCTGGTTAAATGTTATACCTACAACCACAAAAACGAACATAAGCAGTATCAGAGCATCTTTTACTTCTCCAAGAAACAGATAAATCAAACCCGCACCTAGAAGCAGTAGCAGCATCGGTTCTTTAAGAACATCCAGTAAGATGGAAAAAAGGCTTTGTTTCTTCTGGGATGGCAACTCGTTATAGCCTTCATTCTTAAGAATTTCAGAAGCCTCTTCTTCAGAAAGCCCAGTTATATTTTCTGGATCGAGTTTTGTTTCCATACTTTTTCATACCTGCTATTAATCCCCTATAATCACGTGCTTTAAAACTTCGAAATTTTATCCAGGAATATGGATGTGCTGTAAGGAAAATTTCAAAAATAAGCTCCCGAAATATAGTTAACTTCACTCTGTTATTATAATATTTCTTTAATCAGTTAATTATACAGATAAATCTGGAGGGCACTTCTTTTTTTGCTTGTTTTTCTTTATAAAACCTACGTAGTTCAGGCAGGGGATATAAGATTGGAGAAGTATGAATCTTCGATTAAGTATTGAATCTGGATAAGCTGCACTATGTTTAACTTGCACTATGTTTAACTGGGATATTATTTTCAACCCATACAAAAACAGTGGAGACCGGTTGTGTTGAAAATCTGGGAAAACAGGAAGACAAAAAGTGAATCAGAATAGGAAGAATAAGAGGCATGTCACTTTATAGGAATCTTTGATTCTGAATAAATAGATTTGTTATGAAGGTATTGCTGGAGCAAAAAATCCCCGCGGCTTACAAAGGGGTGCTCCAGCGCAACTTTGATTGAAATTATCTCATACAGTACCCTAATTTAGGAATAAAAAATTCCAGATTTTAGGGTTGAATGAAGTATATTTCTTATTCTAGTTATTCACTGTCCATTTATTGTCCAGAGAGTTTTCATTGATCCATAATTCCTGCTGTAGAGACTGCAACAACAGCTTCTCCTTCGGGCAGGTTGGGAGAGTCCACAAGCCGGACAATTCTTTTATCTCCTTTGGATTTCCGCAGGTAGAGCCTGAAGGTTGCGGTATGCCCGACTATATGCCCTCCGATTGGCCTTGTGGGGTCTCCAAAGAAGGCATCGGGCTTTGCCATAACCTGGTTTGTAACAATAACACAGGCGTTGAACAGGTCTCCGAAGCGGAGAAGGCCGTGCATATGTTTGTTGAGCTTCTGCTGCCTGTCTGCAAGGGTTCCTCTTCCGACATATTCAGCCCTGAAGTGAGCCATAAGGGAGTCAACGATTAAGAGGCGAACGGGTTTGCCTATTTCTTTGAGTTCGTTTGCTAGATCGGTTGCAGAGTCAACAAGAAGTATCTGGTGATTGGAATTGTAAGCTCTCGCTACATGGATGTTCTGCAGGAATTCTTCAGGATTGAGTTCCATTCCGTACTTCTCGGAAAGCCCTTCTACCATCTGGGTGATCCTTTCCGGCCTGAAGGTATTTTCAGTGTCGATAATAATGACAGATCCACCGAGACCTCCGTGTTCCCTGTCCATCTGGACGTTTACTGCGAGCTGGTGTGCCACCTGTGTTTTTCCGGAACCAAATTCTCCGTAGAGCTCGGTAATAGCCTGGGTTTCTATGCCCCCACCCATCATTTCGTCAAATTCTGTACAACCGGTAGTCAGCTTGCCTACATTTTTTCGCCTTTCAAGCACAATGTCTCCGGTTTCGAAACCTCCAATATCAGCAGCTTGCCTTGCGCCATTGATGATCTTTGCAGCAGTTGATTCCCCAATTTCGGCTGTAGTTGCAAGTTCAGAAGGAGAGGCTACAGCCACTGCTTCAATGGTGTTAAATCCGGCTTCTTTGAGTTTTTCTGCAGTTGCAGGGCCAACTCCGGGCAGATCTTCGAGTGAAATTTCGCTCATTACAAATTCTCCTAGATGCACATGTTTGTATAAGGTGCATAACAGTTGCTCCACAATGGTTTTGAAGGTATATATAATTAGAGGAGGTGGAGTGAAAGTATTCTAAAGCGCCCCTAAAATGCAGTTATATTGCCGCAAAATATGGCAAATAGGAGATTGAAACTAGAAGGTTTTTTTTCTGACTTTATATTAAAGAATAGAATAAAAGAGAGTAAAAAACAGGAAAAAAATTGAGTAAAAAATTGAGTGAGAAATAAGAAAATATTGAGTAAAAATATAGAAAAGAGATGAAATTCCCAAAAAATCGGAGAAAAACCAAAACTTCTTTTTACTTGGCAGATTATCACCCATCATGCCAAAGGTCGCAGTCGGCGGTACGTTTCAGTACTTTCATGACGGTCACGCCAAACTGATTGAAAAAGCATTTGAAATAGCTGAGGATGGAAAAGTCCACATAGGGCTTACCTCGGATGAAATGCTGAGTAAAGGCCATAACATCGACAATTATAACAAAAGGAGGGCTCTGCTGCAGCAATACATTAAAAAAATGGGTTTTCCAGCTGAAAGATACGAGATTACGAAGCTTAATGATCCCTATGGCCTTACTCTCGAAGAGGATTTTGACTTTATAATCGTCTCTCCTGAGACTTATCCGGTTGCCCTTAAAATCAACAGGATCAGGGAAGAAAAAGGAAAAAAACCCTTGGAAATCGTACACGTTGAATACGTAATGGCTGTGGATGGAATTCCGATTTCCTCAACGCGAATTGCAAAAGGAGAGATTGACAGACACGGCAGACTAAAAAACAGGGTTGAGCAGTAAATATTTCCGATCGAGCACAGCACTATTATAAATTAAGCAGTTATAAATCAGGAAAAAACTATAAAGTGATAGTATGCCCAGAGAATTTACACGGAAGGATATTGAAATATTTAATAAGCTTGCTCCTGAAGCTGGAGGAAGATTAACTTCCAGGGAAGCAGGGCACCAGTATCCCTTTATTCTGCGCCCGGTCTCACACAAATTTGCCGAGTCATCTGAGGACTTCAGGAAAAGATTGGAGAGACTGAGCCCAGAGGAGCTTGATTACCTTGTGGGACTTGCGCTGGAAGGAAAGGAGGATGTCCAATCCCTGGATGAAGACCTTGAAGAGTTGGTTTCCGTAGTTGCCGAAAAACTCTCTTCTAAGAGGGCAGAGCAACTAAAGAATTTCGTGGGAATTTTTTGAGAGGACGTTTGAAAATGTCCTCGAAGCAACTGCTTTTCGGAACCGGAGGAATTCCTAGAAGCACAAAAGGCACAAGCAGTATTTTAGGAATCAAACGGATCAGGGAACTTGGCCTTGACTGTATGGAGCTTGAGTTTGTTCAGGGAGTGCGCATGAGTGAAAAAGGGGCAAAAAACGTCCTGGAAACCGCAAAAAAAGAAGAAGTAGCCCTGAGCGTCCATGCTCCATATTATATCAACCTGAATTCTTATGAAGAAGAAAAATTAAAAGCAAGCCTGGAAAGGATTTACCAGGCCGCAAGAATAGGCAGCCTCTGCGGAGCTGAATCAATTGTACTGCATGCTGGTTTTTATCAGAAAAGCCATAAACAGGATACCTATGAAAGCATATCAAAAGCCCTGAAAGAGCTTACCGGGCAGCTTCATGATGAAGGAATCCCTGCAGTCCTGCGCCCTGAAACCATGGGCAAGCGCACGCAGTTTGGAACACTTGAAGAAGTTCTTGCTCTAAGTGAAGAAGTTGAAGGAGTTATGCCCTGCCTTGATTTTTGCCATCTTCATGCAAGGGAAGGAAAGGAAAACTCTTACTCTGAGTTTACTGAAATCCTCTCCAGAGTCGAAGAAAGCCTTGGAAAGGAAGGGCTTTCAAATATGCACATGCACATCTCAGGAGTAGAATATGGCACGAACGGGGAAAAAAGGCATTTAAACCTGAAAGAATCGGACTTCAATTACCCAGAACTTATGATAGCCTTAAAAGAATTCAAAGTCAGAGGGAGGGTTATACTTGAAAGCCCTGTTCTGGAACAGGACGCGCTTATGCTAAGGGAAATTTACACTGAACTATAACTCTATTTATAACTCTATTTATAATTTTATAATTTCCTTTTTAATATTTACCTGCCTATTATTTTACTTAAGCTTTTTTCTAAAGGCATATGAAAAAGAGATTAATATGCGCTTGTTGCTTCAAGCACATATTATTCAATAATAGTATACTCAATATTCAAGATAATATTCAAGATAATATTCAAGAATTCATTCCAAGTGAATCCGGTTGAGAGAGCAATTCCAGTGTTTTACTGAATACCGCTCCAACTGTATTGCTTGCCACTGTAACGGTGCTTTCCTTCTTTTGTTTCCTCATGCTCTTTCATAGCTAAATATTTTTCCTTGTATTTTATTATCAGGTAGACTCCAGCCAGGCCTACAAGAGTGTAGACTAACCTCGAGATAAAGGATTTCTTTCCAAATATAGCCGCTACCAGATCAAAGTTCAGGAGACCTACAAGACCCCAGTTAATAGCGCCTATTACAGCTAGCAGCTTAGATGGAATGTATAGCTTATCCATAGGCATCTTATGCATTTTATGCATCTTTATCAAACCTCCCCACTGAAATAGAGCATTCAAAAGGACAGATCATTTTTCCTATGTCTAGAAAACTCTAGGCTTTTGGATGATCTAACCACTTGCTCTCGCAAACATTGTTGGAGCTAAGATATTATGAATCTATTCCTTAACATGGATATCTGCCGTAAAAAAAGAATTTTTAAATTACTCTATCGATCTCAAATTACTCTGTCGATTTTAAATTACCCTATCGATTTCAATATACTCAAGAAATCATAGAGATTATCCCAAAACCAATATTATTTTTATACCAATAAGAAATTTAGAACCAGTCTCATTATCGGAAATCAATTGACTCTCAAGTTTATATTCGGACTTAGTTTTGAATTTTGAATTAGCTCATAGTAAAATTTGGAATATAGGAAAAAAAAGGAGAAAAGAAAGGGGAAAAGAAAGGGGGAAAGAAGAAAATAATTATACCTTTAGAGTTTCAGAGCTGTCTCCGGTCTCTTCGAGCCACGTGTAGCCTTCTTCCCTGTTAATCACTCCAACTGTAAACTCTATCCCGCTTGTTTCCACATATTCCTTTATTCTTTTGAAGGCATGATCCACCATCCCGCCGGCTGTAAGGATAAGGCAGCGCTTTCCACAGAGCGCCATCAGGATCGATTTGTCTATAACGCCTGAAGTAACATCCAATCGGACTCCGTCCTGCTCGGCAAGAGTTTTGCTCTTTTTGCCCATTGCTCCGACAAAGGCAATTTCTCCTTCCTTAAGGATTTGTTTAATTTCTGGAAGGGAATAACTGTCAGTATCGTAAAGGAGGACTCCTCCAGCTTTAATCCCTTTACGCTTTAATTCAACAACAGCCCTTCTTCCATCCGGATGAATGTGCAGTACGGTGGCATTAATAGCTTCGTAAGGGGACTGGGTTGCATATTCCCCGTACATTACTCCAAGATTCAGGTTATCTCCTTCTTTTGTGCCAGGAGGGACTTCTACCCACATCAGGTCGAGAGGCTTTAAGGTATTGACAAGTTCAGGTATGGTTTTAGGGGAATTTCTGCCATACGCAAGCCCTCTTCTTTCGATTTCGTGATAGATCTCAAGAGTAGTTGGCTGGCGGAGTCCAGCTTTTTTTAGGAGTTCTGGATCTTTGAAAACCTCTACCGGGGTCCCCTGTCCTATAATTTTACTATTTGACAGGAGGAATACATAATCGGACCAGCGATATGCCAGATCCACATCATGTGTTGAGATAATGATAGTGCTTCCAAAATGGTTAAATTCGTTAAGCAAGTCTACGATTTCATCTGCTCCTACGGGATCAAGATTTGAGAGGGGTTCGTCAAGAATAATCACTTCAGGTTCCATTGCCATAACCCCGGCAATTGCAACACGTTTTTTCTGCCCTCCACTGAGGTGATGAGGAGGCTTATCTTTTAAACGGGAGAGGCCAACATATTCGAGCGCCTGCTGAACACATTTATCAACCCTTTCTTTTGAGTAGCCAAGGTTTGCAGGACCAAAAGCTACATCCTGGTATACAGTAGGGGCAAAAATCTGGTCATCGGAGTTCTGAAAAATTATTCCTACGGATTTCCTGATATCTCTTAGCGACTTCGAATCATACTTGAATGGAGTGCCATGGAAAAGAACTTCGCCTTGGACTGGTTTAAGTGTTCCATTCAGAAGCAGGAAAAGTGTAGACTTACCGGAGCCGTTCTGCCCTACAAAGGCAATTTTCTTTCCTTTCATTATTTCAATATTCAGATCCTGAACAGCCACAGTTCCGTCAGGGTAAGTATACTTAAGGCTCCTGGTTTCAAGAATAATCATAATCTTTTACCTCAGACAATAGATGCGTTTTTTGTAAGATAAAGAAGTGCAAGAGTAAGGAGGAAATAGGCTGAAGTAAGAAGCAGTTCAGGTGCTCTTACAGGCCTGTGCACTTCGAAAAGCGTCATTTTTCCATCATAACATCTTGAATTCATGGCAAGGAAGAGTTTGTCTCCCTGTTCCCAGGAACGGACGAAAAGGGTACTTCCAAGCATGCCCAGGGAACGGAGCGATCGGCTGAAACTTGAATATCCCAACCTTACAGTTTGGGCGTACCTGATGGATATGGCCATGCCAAGGAAGACAAAAATATAGCGGTAAATCAGCATGGAAAGTTCTATGAATGATTCGGGAAGCCTGGTAGCTTTAAGCACTGCAAAAAGCTCGATCATGGGAGTTGTTAGTACCAGGAAGTAAAGACAGCACATCCCGCTTAAGGACCTTGAAAGTACAAGGAGAGCAAGTTCAAGCCCATCTTTCCTTAATGATACAGGATATCCCATAAGTTTGAAAGATAGTAGTTCTTGCCCTGAACCTGAGAAGAAGGCAATTATAAGGACACCTGTAACTGCAAAACCTAATGGTGCAAGCAAAAGTTTCAGGTATAGTTTTAAGGGAGCTCTGCCGAGTGCAACTGTCGTAAAACCCATACAGAAGGCTATGAAAAGAGGAGTTACGGGAGAAGTGGAAGAGATCCCTGCAAGCAAACCAAATAGTACTATTGCCAGTTTCAACCAGTTATTTCGGTGCCTGAGGGGGCTCATAAGGGCATAATCATCAAGAATATTTGTCATATGGAAAACCCGCAGAAAGGTAGATGAAACCTAAAAATCAAGTGTTAAAAATAAAAGGCAAATGATAAAAGCTTTCCTCCCTTCATGAGAGGAAAACTAACATGGTAGAAGAAGAAATTATAAAGAGTGCCTGTCTCCCTCTGGAGAGGGCATATCACTTTCAGGTTTACTTTTCCCTTTATATCCAAGCTCGTTTTCATAGGTTTTTTTAGCCCTGTAATAGCCAAAGAAGTATCCGAGGATTCCTGCACCAATGGCTGCCTGAAGACCGAAGAGGAGGCTTTCAATTTCTCCACTAGGAGGCTCCCAGAAAGGTTCTGCAATTGGTTTGTAGGTTCCGCCAGTAATGTCGTTTATCACGCCTTCAGCTTCTCCGTCAGCTCCTGCGTACTCAGCGTCAGTGGTTAAAGACATGAAAATAAATTGAGCTGCAAAGATAAGGATTATCGCAAGTACGATAAGTTCCAATTTTCGGCTCATGCAGTAGTTCCCCTAAGTTTTCGTGCGACTGAAGCTTCAATGACTTTCATTTCCACAAGAATATCGCTCTTGACGTTTACGACGTATTTGAAGAGCAGGGCACTGACAGCTCCTTCCATGATCGCAAGGGGAGCCTGGGTTACTGCAAAAATGAGTGCAAATTTCTTGAATGAGCTGAGGAAACCTCCAAGGGTAAGCACATCACTGGCAGGATATGCAAGAGCAAGTTCCGCAGTGGTAATCAGGTAAGTTGTCCAGTCTCCAAAGGCTGTGGCAAGGAAGACTACGGCATAAAAGTTAAGATTCGCTTTCATTCCAGCTTTGTATATTAGATATGCAACCAGGGGCCCTACTATTCCCATAGAAAATACATTGGCTCCTAAGGTTGTCAGCCCGCCGTGTGCAAGGAAAAGAGCTTGATAGAGGAGTACGATTGTTCCCAGTACTGCCGAGATTGCCGGTCCAAATATGATTGCAGCAATGCCGGTTCCAGTTGGGTGAGAGCAACTTCCATTGACAGAAGGCAATTTTAGGGCAGAGAGCACGAAAATAAACGCACCTGCAACAGCAAGAAGGGGTAAGATCTCACGTTTTTCTTTTACCAGTCTATTCATTTTGTAAATTCCATACAGTATCGCTGGGATAGACACTGCAAACCATAACTGCCACCAGGGAGTGGCTAAAAAACCTTCCATTATATGCATAGGATCACCAAGGGATATCAAGTAAATATTAGTGAACTCAAGGCAAGTTAAATTGAGTTAGTTTATAGATAAAGATTACGGTGAGTAAGAAACGAGTGCGTAAGCGTGTATCAAATTGGTTTAAAGGTAATGGTATTCTCAAAGTTGGGAATGTATAGAGCAGAACAAGCAAACTTGAATCATGTCATGCATAAATCTATAGAATTATTATGTTTTATATTGAATATTTTTATATAAAAAAGCTATCAAACGGATTTGACAGAGATAAAATAATGAAAATCACAGTCTCTCCTTTAAAAGGCCAAATATCCTATGATATGAAAAGCTAGGTTGTGCAGAAAATAATAAAATGTTAGATTAAGGAAATATGAAAAAAATAAAAAATGGAGGTTATAATCAAATGCAAATCCCGTTTTGAAGGCCTGGAAGACAGGCGAGAAAAAACAAATTAAAGCAACGGAGATCAACTAAATTTGTTTTAACAACCTAATATCATAGGTCTTATTATATAAACATTTCTATTCTTCTTGTATAAATAATATTTTTTGGAAGATAATGTCAGAAAATTAATGTTGTAAAGAAAGAGTGAAATCTATGAAAAGCTTGCTTAAACAGGCAAATCCTAAGGGAAGAGTATTTCAACAAATGAGATTCAACAAATGAGATTTCCAAAAGAAATTTATTAAATGAGACTTAAAATAGAAATTTTAAAAAAAATGAAGTTTTTAATTTAGCTGGATAACAAAAAATCAACTGTTAAATATGCTGTCAGATATCCAACTGCAAAATAACGCGCAAATTTCCCAATAAATACCACCACAGAAAAATATCGGAAAGGAAGCTTCATAAGGCCAGCAACCATGGTAAATACGTCTCCTATGCCTGGTAGCCAGGTGAAAAGAAGGGTGTAAACTCCATATTTTTTAAAAAGCCTTTCACTTTTCTCAAGTTTTTCACGAGAAGGAGATAGGTATTTTTCAAGCACAGGACGTCCTTTTAGTCCGAGATAATACGTTGTGCATGCTCCTAGATAGTTGCCTGACGTCGCTACCAGAATGACAGCAAAAGGATTAAATCCCTGATAAATAAGGGCTACTAATAATGGTTCTGACCCCATTGGCAAAACCGTGGCAGCCAGGAAGCTCAGAATAAAAAGATTCAGGTAACCGTAATCGGCAATGAAGGAGCTCAAAGCTTCAAGCATCGTATTCAACAATTGTAGTTCAGTATTTTAAGCTGTCGTTCGGGCATTATTCTGGCAAAGTAAAAGGAAGCAAAATCAGGACGAAAAAATAAGGAAAGCCGGAAATCCAGTTTCGGTTTCCGGTTCCTGCCTGAACAGGTATCTTAAAGCTATGTTTGTGTTTTAGTAAGTACGAAAGCCTGACACTTTAGTATCAGTTAGTCCTTCTTTTTTCTGAGAAGAACAAATGCTGTGGCGAGTATTCCAAGCGTGGCTATCCCGCTGAAGAACGGAGCTTTTTCTGTCACTTCGTAGCTTTTGTTCAGGCCTCCCACTTCAACTGTATATGTCCCTGCCTTATCCTCAGTATGTGAGAATTCGACTGCTGTACTCTCACTCGGGTTAAGAGTTACATTCTTGGAATCAACAGATTTGTTATTAACCAGCAGTTCCACTTTGGATTCTCCTGCAACGTTTCCGCTATTCACAACATTTACTCTTATCTTTACCGGAGTGCCTGCCTCAACTGAAGCCGGTTCTAATGTGAGGTCTGAGAAAGTAAACTGTGCTACGCTTTCAAGTACTTCAATCACGGTTTCTCCTTCTTCATAACCTGTTTTTGTAGCATTTATGGTATACGTACCCGGAGTGGTAACCCAGTGAGATATTGTACCTTTTGCGTCCGTTTGTTTGTCGATTTTCTTTCCACCGAAATAGACATCAGCTCCGGCAACAGGCTGTTTATTTACAGAATCCGTGACCTTTATGCTGATCTGGTCTCCTTCCCTGACAGTTGCAGGTGATACTGAGAGCAGAAGTTTCTGGGCTCCTTCTGCGACAACGTCAACTTCCTTGCTTCCGGAAACATAATCTGTCCGGCTTGCAGTTACAGTGAAGCTGCCTTCCTTGTGAGGTGTGAAGGTGAGTTTTCCATTATATTCTGTAGTGCCGATACTGGTGGTACCAACGAAGACTTCAACGCCGCCGACTGAAACGTTTCTTGCCGTTACCAGGATCTCAGCCTGTCTTCCGGCTATAAGCGCATCTGGCATTTCAATGTTCAGTTGATCTCCTGTCTCGGTTTTGATTTCAACAAAAGGATAAAAGCGAAGAACTGAAGCATCGGCAACTCTGAATTTGACATTGCCCATCAGATCAATAACGTCACCTTTTGAAAGGGAGATCGAGTCCTCATTTTTCATTGTAATGCCTGAGCTAGAAATCGAGCTGACCTCCATTTTACCAAAGGAGTCACCTTGAGAAACTCTCAGGTAATCCTCCGAGATCTGGAAAATTCCTTCTACAAATACGGCATCTGTTTCACTGGAGCGGAAGACTGTACTGACATGGACTGCAATGACAGGAACATTTTCAGCTCCTCCGATATCGGCTTTATAAATATAATCTCCATTCTTGGAAACTACTCCAGAATCGACCAGCTTTCCATCTTTATAAAGTTCGAAGAGTACCTTTTCTCCATTAACATCGACTTCTGCTGCCTTAAGAGAATATCCGTTCTCCAGAGCTAACGAAGAACCTGTGAACAGGGATTTTTTGTTGTCGTCATCAATAAGAACCTTTGAAAGAATACGGTCTGAAAGCACGCTTACGCCTTTTGAGTTTCCAAAAGTATTCTCAGGATATCCTGCAAAATACTTCTCTGCCATGAAGCCGACAACCTCGTAGTTCCCCCAGCCTTTGTGTTCAAACTCAACACGTGCAGGTTTTGTGGAATAAACGAGCATTTTGTCATTAATAGTCCTACCATTTAGCTTTTCTATGACAAGGCTTTCAGTGGAAACGTTATCGTCAATGTTGTAATAGAAACCTTCAAAGTTAAAAGGGGTCCAGACAAAAGTATCAAACTTCTCATCATGCACAGTTCCTCTTAACTCATATATCCCGGGCTCTGTGGTTTTAACTATGGGAGCAAAACGAAGCTTGTTGGCATCAGCCACAACAAAACTCAGTTTACCCATTATATCAATAGTATTACCCTTGCTAAGCGAGATAGAGTTGCTGTTTCTCATTTTTATGCCTGAACTTGAGATGGAACTCACTTCCATTTTTCCAAAATCGTCTCCACTCCGGACCTTTAGGGATTGGTCCGAGATCTGGAAAATTCCCTGTACGAAAACCGCGTTTGTCTCTCTGCCGCTAAAGATTTGAGAGAAATAGACTGCGATTATGGGCACATCTTCTGCACTTCCAAGCCCGGTTTTATACACATAATCACTGTTAGAGGGCAGGAAAGCATTATCTATTATATTGCCATCTTTTTCAAGCTGCACCCAGACGCTGTTTCCTTTAACGTCAACCTCAACTATGTTCAGGGAATATCCTTCTTCAAGAATGAGGGAAGAACCTGTATACAGGGATTTCCTATCATCGGTGTCAGTCAGTACTTTTGAAAGCTGCCCATCAGAGATAACACTAATTTCTTTATTTGCAAAGCTTGAGTTTGGCGTATATCCTGCAAAATAGCGCTCTGCCATAAACCCTATAACCTGATATGAACCCCAGTTTTTGTGCTCAAAAGCAGTTTGTATGGGTTTTGTTTCATATTGCAGGTTTTTCTCTTCAATTGTCCGGCTGCCCTTACTGAGAAGCTTAACTGTCAGATTTTCGGAACCTTCTCCGGTATCCAGATCATAATAAAAGCCTGAATAGGTCTGAGGCGTCCATGTATAGGTAAGGTTCTGGTTTACATTTTCATCCCAAATGCGGTTGCCTGTTGAATCTGTGACTTGGGCAGCCGCATTTGTGCATAGCAGCCCGAGCACCAGAATTAAGCATGAAATCTTTATATAATTTTTAATTTTCAAATTAAACCTCCTCTATTATTTCATAAAAACGGGAGCGTAATTTTCAGGCTCTGAGAAGGGAAAAAATAGGAAATAATAATTCCCTGAGTATCCTAAATATATCCTGAATGCGGATACTCCCGTCTTTTTGGGTTATATCAAAGATATTTTACTATGTATATTTTTAACAATTGTACATTTTCTAATAACACTGACCTTTAATAAAAATTTTTGGGTGTTATATTAAAATTTTGAGAAAACATGAGATATAAAAATCAAAAACAATAAAATAATGAATTTAAAGCCTTAAACATCTTAAAGCAGTTTTTAACCGCTTTTTAATATAGCAAGTAAATAATCGGTTTTTTAGTACTGTAATAAACATACAAACAACTCTTTTAAGACCGTAACAAATACACAAATTATTTTTTGATACTATAATGAATAATGCATAGACAGAGCTTGCGCAGTTTGATATCCACAAGTTATAAGATTGAAGAGGCAGTTTTTGACACTTAATAAGCAGAAATCAATACAATTAACAGGATAATTTAGATCCACTCTGCAGAGTAAAAATATGGAGCCGTCCCTTGCATGGAAACACATACAGGCATTCCCGATAAATTAAAGCTTGCAGTCCTTGAGAGTATAAAACCCACTGAACCTGAGAAAGAAAAACTCCTGGCGGTCCAGGAAGAGCTCGCCTTGCAGGTTAAAGCCGCAGCAGAGAGGCTCGGTATCCAGGAAGTGCTTGTAAAAATAGTAGGTTCTGCTGCCAGAGGTACCTGGCTTTCAGGCACTCATGACATTGATATTTTTATAAGCTTTCCTGAAGAGACGCCCAGAAAGGAACTTGAATCCCTTGGCATGGCAATTGCGAGGGAAGTGGCAAAACATGCCGAGCATGTCGAAGACCGCCACGCTGAACACCCCTACCTGAATATTACATACAAAGGCTTTGATGTGGATCTTGTCCCCTGCTTCAGGGTTGCTTCAGCTTCCCGGATCAAATCTGCAGTTGACAGGACTCCTTTTCATAACGATTTTGTCAAACCCCGTATAAAAGGGCATGAAGACGAGGTCCTGCTTTTGAAGCAGTTCATGCGCGGAGGCGGGGTCTATGGCTCGGAATTAAAGACCCAGGGCTTTTCAGGCTACCTGACCGAACTCCTGATAATCCACTATGGCTCCTTCGAGAAAACCGTCTGGGCAGCCTGCTCCTGGAAACCCGGTGTAAAAATCGATATAATGAAGCACGCGAAAATCGAGCACGCTGAACCCCTGGTAATGGTTGACCCAACCGACCCGAAGCGGAACGTGGCAGCAGCTCTTTCCCTTAACAAATTCTGTATGTTCATAGACCATTGCCGGGAATTTTTTAAAAGCCCAGAACTCAGGTGCTTCTTCCCAACCCCTCTTCTCCCTCTCGAGGACAGTGAAATTCTGGAAAGGCTTGAAAGCCGGAAGAGCACCCAGCTTGCAATCGTCTTCAAAACCCCGGATGTGGTAGAGGATATACTCTATCCGCAGCTCTATAAAATGGAGCAGGCAGTAGCTGCCCTTCTGAAAGAATATGATTTTACAGTGATAAAAACCGGGGTCTGGTCAGGAAAAACCAAAACTACAGTTCTGCTGGAACTTATCTCAGGCACCCTCCCCAACGTGAAAAAACACATCGGCCCCCCGGTCTGGGTAAAAGTGCACGCCGAGAAATTCAAGGAAAAATATCAGGGGGCAGACGACGTTTTCGGAGGCTATATCGAAAACGGAAAGTATGTCTTTGAAATCCAGCGCAAGTACCCGACAGCAAAAGGGCTTCTCGAAGAACGGCTCATGAGCTGCTCTCTTGGAAAACAGGTGCATCAGAGCGTAGAGAGGGGTTTTGAGATTATTGAAGATGTCGGGATTTGCAGGTTAAAAGATTCGGATTTCAGGGTTTTTTTGAGGAAATGGATGTAAATTTACTTTCAAGTAGAGGCCATACTCTATTAGCTTGTTGTTATACAAAGTGGAATTTTTCCGCAAAAATCTTGTCTTCTTTGCCCTTTTTATACTTCCTGCCCGCTGACTAAGAAAAACAAAAAAGAAACCGTTTAACCTACTGTTAGAGCTTATAATACTTGAGAAGGTCGCTAGAATATTTTTCAAATCACTCCAGAATCGGAGTCTTCAGAACCTCAAACATGTGCATGAGTAATAAAGTAAGAATGTTAAAATATGACTTTTAATCTTTTTTGGATTGCATGAATACATTGTGGCAGCAAAGATGGATGTTAAATACTCGTTAAATACTCGTAACGACTTTTTTAAGGGTCAATACTTTAGATGTTCATAAATGATCTGCAGAAACTAGAAAATAGTACTTAAATGAAAAACCTTAATTGGAAATATTATTGCCTAGATGATTATTCTAAAAGCAGACTAAACAACATCTTCTTTTAATTATTATTGGATTCTGAATTATATTTCTATAGCAATTATATCTCTTCGATAATTAGTTCCTTTGTTGTATGATTTGAAGTCGCTCTCATTGGTATATAAAAATAAAGATAAATTTACCAATATTGTGTCAGAAACGAGTTTGGATAATTAAATCGAAGCTTGTTGATTAACTGGGAAAATAATAATTGATAAACAAATTTATCTGCAGGTGGGAGTGAATCAAAAAATCAACATAACTAATATTGTGCTGACTTGGGCTAAAATTAATCAATAGAGATGAAAGGGGGATAAAGTTAATGGGAGAACAAATATTCAACAAAATGAAAAAGACTGTGGCCATTTTGATGGCAGTCTTTTTTATAGCAACATTGGCAGCAGTATCAGCAAGTGCACAGCCTTACCCGGCTTTCCGTGGTCCAGGCGGTCATCCGAATATGAGGTGGGACGGCCACAACATGTGGGATGATGATCACAACTGGAGATGGGATGGTCATAACTGGTATGACAATAGTCACAATTGGAGATGGGACGGTCGCTACTGGCGGGATGATAACCACCACTGGAGATGGGATGGCCACCGCTGGTGGGATGATAAACACAATTGGTGGGACGGCAACAAGTGGCGACGATAATATGTTAATTTTATTAATTTAATTTTTATTTAATTTTTCCTGGCTTTTGATTACAGTCCTGATGTAGAAGATGATTCCAATTTTGAGATTTCTTGAAAATTCTTGAGACTTCTGGAAAAATTAAAAATCTCAAATTTCGAGACCTTTTATTATTTCTTATATTTTTGATTGAGATCAATTGCAAAGATCAATTACAAAGATCAACTAATATCCCAATGCTAATATTGACAATGCTATTTTGACAAAAGAGATGATTCAATAAAGACTTACAAACCCTTCAACCCTTTTTTGATAATAGAGATACTGCTGAGCATACCCGCAATAAGGCCCGAAATATTCCCGTCCCCAGTCTCCCATACAGCTCATACTTGTGCAGGTTTCAAAGAACTCGTCGTCGATATGGTAATGCTGGATGATCTGCCTGATATGAGTATCTACGGGAAAGGCTTCCATTTTCTCGAAAGCGAATAGAAGTACACAGTCGGCAACTTTTTCCCCTATACCGCGAAGTCTCATAAGGCGTTCCCGCGCGTATCTATACTCCAGACGGAAAAGAACGTCGAGATCCAGCTCGCCAGAAGCCACTTCTTCGGCTGCGGCTTTTACGTTTCGGGTTCTGAAACCTAGCTTGCACTTCTCAAGTATGGAGGGATCGGCATTTGCAAGGGTTTCAGGGTTAGGAAAGCTGAAATATCCTGGTTCAAGCTCCTCCCCCAAAAATCGGCTAAGGAGGTAGATTCGTTTCTGGATTGTAGGGATGCTTGAGGCGGTTGCGAGCATATACGAAATCAGGCACTCCCAGGGGTCCTGCCGGATCAGCCGCAAGCCCCTGTATTCACAGATCGCTCGGTCGATCAGAAGGTCCCGATTTATGCTTTCGTAGATTGAAGGCAGGTCGTCGTCCAGGCGGAAGTAATGAGTAAAAAACTCAGGTTGAAGTTTTGAATCGACAAGCAGTTGTCCTTTGTCCTGGGAAAGCCGGATAACCTGGTCTCCTACAACTCCTGTCCACTCGTTTCCGTCTCGCTTCCAGCGGAATACCTGCCCGCAGTCAAGTGTATAATTAAGGTCAAAGAGTTCGGGGTTAAGCCTGTACATTTAGCTCAAGCCCCCTTAGAAAAATCCCTGCAGTTAACGTGTCTCCCAGCCCGACCGTAGTTACAGGCGATTTGGAAAGCAGTGTTGGGAGTATGCAGATTAAATAACCCTCCCAGAGAGCATAAGCGCCCTGCCTGAGAGTTTTTCCATTAAAAGCTTTAAGGAAAGCATCGATCTGTTCTCTTCCAAATATGCTTTCCTGAAGTTTTGAAGCTTCTTCTTCTACGAATTCCCGTCCTTCAAGCCTGCCTGTGGCTGCATACGCGCCTGCACATCTGACCCCAAATTCTAGGGCTTCAAGTTTTTTTCCGGTAGCCTTTTGGAAAATTGAACTTTCAGAATCTTCTATTGAATCTTCCATTGAATTTTCCGCTTCTTCTGAGGTTTGGAAAGCTGCAAGGCTTTCGGAATGTGGATTAAAACTGGATTTTAAATCCAGTTTAGAGGTAAAATCCAGTTTAGAGACCGTCAGCACAAATTCCCTAGTGTGAATCAGGAGCTCTTTATGCCTGTATCTTGATGCCAGCCTGCATGCAGCACAGGCTACGGCTTCTGCCTCCATATTTAGAAGTCCTTCTCCTGGAATTCCGTGCAGGTCATAGAGCATTGCGAGCTCGTCTTCATTCATTCCAAGGCTATCAGAAAGATCTGCACACTTCAGAAAGACCGAATTTACAATCTTTTTATTTGCAAAATGTCCGAATTCCAGGTGAATCCGAAGCTTATTGTTTCTAGCTTTCCAGCTTCTGAGCTGGGAGATAGCATTATCAAGAATTGTTTCATAGGTGCTGCCGTCAGGATAGTTCTCAAGCAGGAGATGAAAACCCGAGATAAGTGCACCATCAATCTCGCAGGCATGTTGGAAGGCATACTGTTCAAATGCAGGATTGGCAAAGAGTCTGAGATTTAAGTGATCGCAGGTTGCTATGAAGCGGTTTTCCCTTGGAACCTTTATTACTGTCCCGTACAGGGAAAATGTCTCGCCCTCGGAAAAATCAAAAACAAAATGTATGGGTTCAAGGCTGCTGGAAACCGTACCTTCATTTTCTTCAGACTCTTTCCCTGTTTTCTTATTTTTTTCAGGCTTTCTTCCAACATTTTTATTCTCTTCAGGTTTTTCTCCTACATTTTCCTCAGTCTTCGTAAGGGTATCCGGGATGTAAATTGCCTTTTTTGAGAAGAGAGACAGCTGGGTTTTTGAGGGCACTGCTACATTTGTAATTACTTTGGAAGCGCCTAGTTTGGAAAGGGCATTTGCCATTATTCCGGCGTTTCCGCCCATTCTTACAAGAGATTTTCCAAAATAACGGTTTTTAAGAAATTTGAAGACCGAATGCTCAGAAACAAGCCATTCGGCTCCATATCCATTTTTCATACAGTAGGCGAGCCCTGCCACAAAATCTGCTTCTGAAGCAATGTTTCCGGGTAGGTTCTCGATTTTATTAAGGATTTCAGCTTCCTCAAAGGTTTCCAGCAGTTCTGATATTTCAGCCCTATTGATCCTGTATACGGAGTCTATGTTGACATTATATCCACAAAGTATATTCATCTAACCAGTTCCTGTATCCGTGGAATGGGAAGTTTCGGATTAAATGAAAGAGAATTTATTCTCCTGCTTGTGTCTGCTTCATTTTTGCAAGCATGGCTGCAAAAGCTCCTGCTGAGATTGTATCCCCTATCCCGACTGTTACTGTGGGTTTCTCTACCACTTTTGTAGGAATTAAAACCGCATCATGGTCAGGCCCATAAAGGTATCCGTGTTCAAACTCCTCAGAGGTACAGAGTTTTTTTCCTACGCAATAAACCTTGAAGTTCTCCAGGTCTTCAATGCCTTTACTTGAAATCGGAACTTTCAGCCCTGCTGCTGCATCTTCAAGGTTCTCAATTTTTCCTTTAAGCGCTTTGATACTAGCTAGGGTTGAGGAAAAGAGCAGGGCATCCCTGTGTTCTTTAAGTGTGAGAGGGTGATCTTTTGAAAGGATACAGATGTAATAACCAAGACAATGCACGTGGACTCTTTCAAGTGAGAGGTCCTTTAAAAGCTGAACAGCTCCCTGATAGAGCGAAGTTATCCCGGTTTCTTCTTTTCTTATCACGGAATAAGAGAGTTCTTCATGCCCCAGAACGTTTAAGGCATTTGCCACTTCTACGGTATCAAGACCCAGGGAATGGACATTTTTTGCAACAATCTCTGTAAGGATAGCCTTTCTTATAACGCGGTTCTGGATGGATGTAAGCTCTACATGGATGCGAAGTTCGGGATTTAAAGCCTTAAGTTTCTCAATAGCATTCACTGAATGTGAAACATAGTCCTTATAGGTAGTCCCATCTTCGTACCGCTCTTTAATCATCTGATAACCTGAAAGCATCGCCCCGTCAATTGGGAAGAGTGCGTCAAGGTGCTCATAGATTTCTCTGTCCATGTCCAGGCGGATCCATTTTGGACGGGAAGAGATTATAAGTCGGTTATCTCTCGGCACCTTAAATTTGTTTCCACCATAGGTTATCTCCAGGTCTTTGGAATACTCAAAGATCCAGTTGACTTTTGACTCCAATCCGGGCTTGAAGGCTTGCCGCGGGGGCTTAAGCACGACTTTTCCGTCGTCTACCTTAGGATGCAGGAGATTTTCAGAATCCACAAAATATTCGGCCTGCTCTTCGGAAAGCCAGGGAATATATGCCACTACTTTTTTTAACCCGAGCTGGGTAAGAAGGTTGGAAATTATCCCTGCCTGGCCGCCCATACGCGCATAATCAAAACCCAGGTGCTCCTTCAGCCATATGTGAGTATCTGAGGTATAGGTAGGAATTTCAGCGGCTTTTCCCTCTCGCATGGAAATTAGCAGGCGAGCCATGAAATCCAAAGGCTCTTTTACTTCCCTTGGATATGTTTCAACTCTTGCCTGAATCTCTGCCTCGTTAAAATATCCTATAAACCTGGACAGGTCTTCTTCTGTAAGGTGTTTGATAGCATCGATATTGCTATTGTAAGCTACAAACATACCTTCCAGGTAAGGAAGGGCCCTCTTAACATCGTAAAAAGCGTCTTTATGTAACTGTTCCCATTCTTGTATATCCATTTAATAAGCCCCCTGGTTATTTATCTGAATCAAAAAGTAATTTTCAGGAATTAGGGGAAACTTGGATACTCGTTTTTGATTGGTCTTGCCTATATTTCCTCTATTTCCTTCTCCCGTTATTCAATTTAAGTGAGTTGTATATCCGGCGTTAAGCCACGTATCCAGTATCAAGTTGTATATTCTCAACCAAGTCGATATTCTGTACTAATTTATTTAGTTTCAAGTCGTATACTCAGCATTGATCTTGACATAGTCGTAAGTCAAGTCACAGCCCCAGGCTGTTGCCTGTTCCTTTCCCATGTTAAGATCAAGGTTAATGATAATCTCTTCATTTGCCATTATCTTTTTCAAAAGCTCGAGATCCGAGGAACTGGAAATCTCTCCAGATTTTACGAGTTCAACTTCTTTTCCTCCTCCTGAAAATGAGAGAGAAAGCCTTTCTGGTTCAAGTTCTGCACCCGAATATCCTGCAGCAGCTACAATCCTTCCCCAGTTAGGGTCCTTTCCAAAAATTGCGGATTTAACTAAAGGAGAACGCACAATGGCTTTTGCAGCAAGTTTAGCCTCCTCATGGGTTTTTGCGCCCACTACCCTAGTTTCAATAAGTTTTGTAGCTCCTTCTCCGTCCCTAGCCATTTTTTTTGCAAGCTCGGTGAATACATAAATTAGCCCTTCCTCAAAATCATCCAGGCAATCCATACAAGGCTTGATTCCAGATTTGCAGGTGGAGGTGAGAAGTACCATATCGTTCGTGCTCGTATCCCCGTCTACCACGACCATATTGAAAGTTTTATCCACTGCTATTCTTAGAGCGGAATCCAGAACATCAGCGGGCACATTCGCATCAGTATATGCAAAACAGAGCATAGTTCCCATATTGGGCTCGATCATCCCTGATCCTTTAGCAATAGCACCTATCCTGATCCCGCAGTCCATTTCAATAGTGACTTCTTTTAAGGTCCTATCTGTGGTCATTATCGCCTTTGCAGCTTTTTGGCTGCACTCCGGAGAACTGCCCAGTCCTTCAAGGACTTCTGGAAGGCGTTCTCCGATCAGGGAAACATCAAGCTTTCTGCCAATTACTCCTGTCGAGGCAACTGCAACCGTTTCAGCTTTAAGGTCAAGCTTTTTGGCAAGCATGGCTGCCATTTCCATAGCGTCCAGAAAACCGTCATCACCTGTAAAGGCGTTGGCATTGCCGCTATTTGCAATTATGGCCGAAAGACGGTGCTGGGTCTCGATAACTCCTTTGCTCAGGATAACCGGGGCTGCAGCCACTTTATTCTTTGTAAAGACACCTGCTGCAGGGCCTTCCGCAAGAATGACAGTCAATCCCATTTTTCCAACTTTAATCCCGTTTGCGGATACACCCCTTACTGCGCAGATTCCACCTTCTATTTGCTTCATGAAAGACTCTCCTTTTCCCTCAGAGCTTTGCAAGCCCTTGAATAATATCGCCGCGAGTAACAATCCCTACCAAGCGGTTATCCTCAGTTACAGGAAGCCTGTTGATCCTGTGCCTTATCATATGCTCGGAAGCTTCTTCTACGGATGCTTCGGAAGAGATCGTGTGCACGTCCTTTGTCATAATCTCTTCTATTTTTGTAGAGCCAACATCAGAAAGCATCTTCTTTGTTTCCTCCCAGCCAAGAAGTTCCCTGATAGGGACCTCTATAACCTCAAAAGGGCTTGGAAGCCAGAGGCCTCCTTTTTCGGGCAATATAAGCAGTTTCAGTAGGTCTGCTTCACTTATTATGCCCACAAGCTCTTCACCTTCAAGGACAGGTGCTCCACTAACATTATTTTCTTTCAAGATTTTTGCCGCTTCCCTGATCGTATTGTCAGGCTTGCAGAAAACAATGTTCGGGTTCATGACATCTTTTACCTTCATCTGACTGTACCCCTTGACACAAAATCCACTCTTTACTTTAATCCGTAACCAGTTATAATTTTGCTTGAATTTCTTGCTTGAGCTTTATTTACGGAGCTGCGGCTGGCAGCCAGAGCCCACACGTCTCATCCAGTCCAAACATGAGGTTCATATTCTGAATAGCCTGTCCTGATGCACCTTTTACTAGGTTATCAATTGCAGAGAGTACAACAACCCTGTTGTTTTCCTTATCCGCTTCAAAACCTATATCGCAGAAGTTAGAACCCCTGACTGCGGTAAGGGAAGGAATCCCTGAAGGGAACCTGACAAACGGTCTGTACCTGTAAAATTCTTGATAAATTGTCTTTAAGTCGTCTGTGGAAAGAGGTTCCTTTGTAAAAAGGTGAGCAGTTGTAAAGATTCCTCTGATAGATGGAATTACGTGGGGAGTGAAACTAATATTCCTGAGCTTTCCGTCAAGCGCTGTCAGTTCCTGGACGATTTCAGCCCTATGCCTATGGGTTGTAAGCTTGTATGGAATGATATTTTCTGCAAGATTCGGGTAATGTGAAGTCTCAGTAGGCGAGATGCCAGCTCCTGAAATTCCTGTTTTGGAATCAAAAACTGCAATATCGATAAGTCCGGCTGCCGCAAGAGGAGCTGCTGCAAGGGTTGCGCCTGTGGGAAAACATCCAGGATTTGCCACGAAGTTTTCTTTTTTAACTTCTGGATGGAGCTCTACAAGCCCGTAAACAGCATCTCTCGGGTCGCTGTGCTTTATCCCGTAGATTTTTTCAAATTCCGAAGTTTCAAGCCTGTAATCTGCGCTAAGGTCAACAACCCTGGTATTGCCATCAAGCAGCTCAGGGACATAATTCATGGCAGATCCATGAGGCACTGCAAGAAAGACTACATCACAGCGCTTCCTGATGTCTTCTGAATTAGGATTTTCATACTTGAGGTCCAGGAAACCTTCAAGATGCTTGTGGGTGCTCGTGACGGCTTTCCCTGCAAGACTTCGGGAAGTTGCCAGTTCTAGCTTGACATTTGGGTGGTTAACAAGCAAGCGGAGGAGTTCTCCTCCTGTATAGCCTGAAGCTCCTATTATTCCAGCCTTGATCATAAGTGTCATTGCCTTTGTAATTTCAATATAAGATAATTAAATTTGTTCCTGGAAGAGTTAACATAAGCTTGTACTGTCATCAGTTTATCGTCACGTAATTAATTGATGCAACTACCCTATTACTTAAAACTGTTAAATAGAAGGATTTTTACTTCCCCAAACTAACAGTGTTTAATAAGAGGTCGCTGATTATTCAGAATGCTAATTTACCGGAATTAACCCCATTTATCCAGAATTTTGATAATCTGATTTTTCATTTGTAGTTTTATACAGAAAGCAAATCATGTTTTTAATTTTGAATCAGTGAAAATTAACTTTTTAAATATATAAGTGTATTCCAGTTCGAGGAAGGCTGAGGCTCTCCGTGTTGGAATGAAAGGAGGATTACAGGTAAACTATTTTATGTCTAGAGTCTCTCTTACTATAGGAAATTTTGTTGTAAACAGTCTTGAAGTCTCAGGAAGTTAACATGAACAAGAAAAAGAGAATCTATCTTGCAGGTCCGCTTTTCAGCCATGCAGAACTTGAATATAACCGCAAATTGAGGGACTTGCTGCTCAAGAAAGGCTTTTCGGTTTTTTTACCTCAGGAAGACGCAGAGGACACTGCAGATGAACGAAATAAACAGAGTCAGGAGCTCATTTTCAAAAAATGTGTGGGAGGTGTGGATGGCTCAGACGTTATAGTTGCAGTACTTGATGGAGTGGACGTAGATTCAGGAACTTCCTGGGAGATAGGTTATGCTTATGCAAAGGAAAAACCTGTCATAGGGCTTCGAACTGATTTTCGATCTCTCTCGGATGGAATTGTTAATCTTATGGTAGAGATGGCTATAGTCGCCCTTGCCAGAGATGAAGATGAGCTGCTTAAAATAATAGAAAAGCTAAAGTAATTTATGGCTGGCTTCAAAATTATTTATTATCGAGGCTGTTTCTTACCCAGATTATTTTGATCCACAATTTTTTCCCTGACTTTGGTCTCTCAGCTCTTTTGATCTGAACTTTTGATCCCAGTTATTTTATTCATCAGAGCTATTCTTTAAGTTAAGTCCTCATAATGTTATGCAAGATTGTTAGATGATTTCTCTAACGGGTTTCAAAAATGACCTTCTTTTTTGAACCTCTTTATAAAATTATTTTTATTAATTATATAATTATAATTCGATTGAAATGCATTCTAGTGCGTAAATAGTCGAAGATGTCAGATTTATAACGATTATTAGGTAAAAAAATTTTAATATAGATTGCCCGACATAATAACTACTGGAGGTTAAAATAGTGACCTTTGTGAAAGGATACACTTTTAAAAAAGTGAAGACTTCACTTGGGCCTTACACATACGTGTTCAGATATGGGATGCTAGTAAAGATCGTTCCTTGCGGTCCACATGTGGAGTTCTCTGAAAGATACACCAATGACTTGATCCACCAAATCGAGTCAATGGAGTAAACAATAGAAAGCAATAGAAAGTTTCCGATTTTTTGAATCGGATTCTTATAATTAAAGCCTGTTTCCAGACCGAAGTTTTTCTTCCGGTCTAACATTTTTTAAACTAATCTTCCTATATATATACCTTGGTTTTCTCTTGATTTTTTTCCAATAGTTCTAGCGATTCGCTTTTTCCTAGTTTCTTCTGGTTCTAATATTCGATTGCAAGGCAATGCTTTTAATTCTATATAAAGAGCTTAAATGAGCTTTAAAAAAGACACCGGTAGATTGGAAACAATAGGAAAACGATTGACTAATCTGAAACTGCAGAATAACCGATTGTGAGGCTTTCAACGTCAGGGAGTTTTGGTATCATTACAATGCATAGAGATTTAAATACGTTTTTCTTAAAAAGGTCAAGTTACTTGTAAATGCAATAGAGAGAAAAGAAATTTTACCTTATTCCTGTTCCTGTACCTCTAGTTGTCTTTCTAGCTGTGTTATATCCAGCAATACTCGAAAGAGTGAGTCTCTTCCCATATCCCTTAAATCGATTTCCACAGGTTGAGCTAATGTATCTTTGACGGCTCTCCATTCATCCCTAAAGACATCAACAATTTCCCACGGACCTGCAGAACTATCTTTAACTCTATCGCGGGCAAGTTGCAGAAGCAGATGTTTCTTTTCCGCAAGGGTGAGATTTTCGATTCCTTTGACCTCTAATTCACTTACAGTTGCATCCCCCATTTTGGAGCTAGCTACCATTGGCTCGCCTGGCTCATCTTTTATTTCATTTGTTACTTTCCTCTCCATAGATTCCACCATTTCCTGTTTCAATTCAATTACCAATCATTATTACCAATCACTGATGGAGCACAGGTCTAAAGGTTCTTGGATCCAAATGAATATTTTTCTGGCAATAACTGCATCTTGTCCCAAGATGCGTTCCTGCGAGAAGAGCTCTTTCTACTTCCTCCTGGGGTGAAATATATTGAGTCATTTCCTCCCCGCAGTAAGGGCATTTTATCTTCAGCCAGTCAAGTTTGGTAAGCTCTCTGAAGCCCTGTATCAATTTTCCCAGAGCATCCTCATAAGCCTCAGGAGAAAAGACAATGGGCTGGAGATGGTGTATCAGAACAGGCAATTTGACTCCTATCTCTACCAGCGGAATTATAAGCTGATCAATTCCTACTGCAAGGCCAATCTCCTGATTCACTTCCAAAGATCCTGCACCTTCCTGTGTGAGAATCGGAATAAAACAATCTGACTGGCGAATTCCAAAACGTATCCTTTCGCCTAAAGGAAGAATTCGAGCTTTCCTATACAGGGATGAAAAGCTTTCCAGTTCTACAGCCCAAAGAGTTCTAGCAAGTTCCTGAGCAAGTGGTTCGTCCTGCTCGCAGTGAGCTATGTAAATTTTTGAAATCATAGCTGCTGTGGTTTAATTATGGAGTTGACTTATTTTTTGGTTTCTTCTCATGTTCACTATCCGGTTCCGGATAAGGTATAGGCTCAGGTGAGGGAACAGGTTCAGGCTCAGGTTCAGGTATTGGTTCAGGCTGGAATGCTGGTTCTTTATCTGCTTTTTTCAGAATAACTCCTCCTTTGTTCAATAATACAATTCTCAAGGTGATTCTCAGGAAAAACTGTTTTTATATCAATTTGACTTTAGATAACAGAAATTACTTTTAGTTGTAAAATCCAGTTTTGGTTTCAAGAATCCTTATAAGATTTTGTAATTCTGTAGTACTGAAACTCCATTTGTCAGTCAGAAGCCAACATCACGCTTGTGGCTTTAATTACTGCGTATACCTCATGCCCTTCTTTCAAACCCAGATTTTCTGCTGAGTTTTTTGTAATAATGGAAGTGATTTCCATACCACCCGGAAGTTCAACTGCTACTTCTGAGTTAACGGATCCGTGTATTATTCGTTTTACCTTGCCTTTCAGCACATTGCGTGCGCTTATTTTCATTCTTCTCCCCCCATATCCAAGTATTAACCTCTGTTATCAATAAGGTTAGCCTTGTCGATTATAGAAACATAGGAATCTGTATTTCGGAACTCAAATCAGATATTATAAACATCGATTCATATATTTCATCATTGACTTTCGATTACTGTTAATTTCCGATGACTGCGAATCAAATTGAAGTTTAGATAAGTATTATATCAAAAAGATACATTGGATTAAAAGGATTAAAAGATACATAAAGATTAATTGGATTACAAGTTAACTTTGGGAGAAGTACAATGAAAAAGAAGATGAGAATTAAAATAAGAAATAAACCCATAGGTCTAGCTTCTTTGTTTTTTACTTTCCTAATTATAACTGTGATTTCTTTTTCGCCAGGTTGTGCCGAGCAAGGGGAAACTCCTCCTGAACCTGTTAAAACTCCGGCAAACTCCAGCATAATTTCTGCTGATTCTCTAATAGATGTCAAATGGCAGTGGTCAGGTTTCCAGCAATCTTTCAATTCTGAAAATAAAACTTTAGTGCCTGATCCTGAGAATTATACACTTGCCTTCTTCCGCGATGGTACATATTATATCAAAGCCGATTGCAACAGCGGCAGTGGAAACTATAACCTGGAGGAAGATAGCTTAACTCTTGATCCTCCTGTAATGACACTTGTTGCATGCGGACCTCAATCAATGGATAGCAAATATCTATCACTTTTAACTGATGTAAAATCCGCAGCTCTTGAGAATGAGCAGCTTATACTTTATTCCGGAGATACAGGTCAGAAAATGTTCTTTACCAATGGAGGAGAGGCTGAACAGAATATTTGACCTGTCCTTCTATATTCCTGTATTAGCCAATTTTAAGTAGTTCAGAATCAGTTTCTCATTGCCCATCTTATTCTCAATTCTACAGACTATGATTATGGCTGGGCAATGAGTGACTTAAAGTACAATTCTACATTACTGGGTCTGAAGACTATATACACAGAACTGTTTTAGTATTTTTTGCACTCCATTTTCCCCCTCCTTTATATACATGTATGTGTCCACCAATGTCGTTTAATTTTGACGCTAATTTTTTGTTAGCTTGAACTATCTTGCCCTCTTCTATTAACAGTTCATGATATGTTAAAAATACAGCTTATGTTAAAAATACAGCTTGAAAATATCTCAGAACACCGGTTTGATCTTTATTTATCAAGATATTGAATGTTGTACCTTTCAATTATTCTAACCTTTGAGTTTATTTTTCGGTTTTCTACTCACTGATTCCAACAACTTTAATAGCAATGCCCTGTATCAAAATATGAATTCAATGATTATGGATCAGGGTCAACAATTCCTGATTTCCTTCTGGAAAGCCCAGAATTTTTTTCTGGCTTTCAACCTTATAAGCTTTATGAGTGATTAAAATGGAACTTGATGAAGTCATAATTACAAGGGCAATTTTTGATGAGTATTCTAGAACTTTCCTAGATTATACGGATATCGATGTAGCACTCATAGGAGGGGGACCTGCAAACCTAGTGGCTGCAAAGTATCTTGCAGAGGCAGGGGCAAAGGTCGCTATTTATGAACAGAAGCTGTCACTCGGGGGCGGCATGTGGGCTGGTGGTATGATGTTCCCACGCATAGTTGTGCAGGAAGAAGCCTGCCGCATCCTTGACGATTTCGGGATCAGGTACAAAGAGTACCAGCCCGGGTACTATGTGGCAAATTCTGTAGAGTCTGTTGGGAAACTGATCGCAGGGGCAACTTCAGCAGGGGCTGAAGTTTTCAACCTTGTGAGCTTTGAAGACGTCATGATTCGGGAAAATGATAGGGTTACCGGAATTGTTATCAACTGGGGGCCTATAACGGCACAACGCTTGCATGTGGATCCTCTCATGATCCGCACAAAACTCGTAATTGACGGGACAGGGCATGATGCAGTTGTATGTAACACCATTCTCAGGAAAATTCCCGATGCAAAAATTGGAGAACTCGGGCTGCTCGGGGAAAAGCCCATGTGGTCAGAGGTTGGCGAACGCCTAGCAGTCGATGCAACTCAGGAGATCTATCCTGGCCTGATCGTAGCTGGCATGGCTGCAAATGCCGCAACACGCGCCCCTAGAATGGGCCCTGTCTTTGGAGGCATGCTCCTATCGGGAGAAAAGGCTGCAAAACTTGCCCTTGAAAAGCTTAAGGAACTCTAATACTAATTTAGGCAGGACATTTTACCTAATCTTGCGCGCTCAGAGGGCCGGAAAACAGAAGTTTCTTCTTTCCACGGGAGGGTCTCCTGCTCTTTCCGGCAAAAACTTTATATAAAAAAACTCCTTCTATAGGTTGCTTCAATCTGAAGTACCAGACCCCTGTGGCCGGGGTAGGGTAGAGGTTATCCTGTGGCCCTGTGGAGGCTACGATCCGAGTTCGATTCTCGGTCCCGGCCCTAATCATTTTCTTATTTCTTTTATCTTTCAACCTGCATTTTTGCTTCTGCAGCTACCTTACTTTTCACCTTTCTTTACTTTCCTTGCATAGAGGCTTTTCTTATTGTTATTTATCTGTTATTTATATCTGAATGTACCTGTATACTTTCGATTATCAATCAAATGGAAACAAGAATTGACATGAAAGCACTTGTTATAGACGGCTATGTGGACGAACCTGCCTGCCTTGGAGTCCCTCCTTACCTATCTCCCTATCCGCGTTATATAGCAGGCGCTCTTAGAGAACGCGGGCTTTCCGAGAAGGAAATTCACTACTTAACCATTGATACCCTGCGAGAAAATCCACCTGGAGCATCGGAGCTTGTAGGAAGAGCAGACCTTGTTATTGTTATAGCAGGCATGACTGTACCAGGTAAATATCTTCGGGGTTCCCCAATTACGCTTGGGGAAATCGAGACAATTTTCCGGATTGCGCAAGGAGTAAAAATTATAGGCGGTCCTATAAGGCTTGGTTTCAGCAGCGAAGGCGGAAAGGCTGCAAAAGATACTAGGGGCGGAGTAAACCTTGCAAATGCCGTGCTTGTCAGAATGGACCTTGAAGCTTTTGTTTATGATCTTTTTAAGGACGACATTAAAGATGTTTCTCCTGCGAAACTAAGAGATCCTGAGGCTGTAGATCCCCGTTTCAGGACAACAGCCGAAATCGGGCGTTGGGGACCCAGAGGGGCTTTTTTGATCAGACAACACCCTGATTATCCTTACTGCATGTGCGAACTTGAGACCTACAGGGGCTGCGGCAGACAGGTTCACTGCTCCTTCTGCACAGAACCTTTTTATGGGGTATCTGACTACCGACCAGTTGAAGATGTAATCTCCGAGGCATCCGCCCTTTACTCTCACGGAGCCCGCTATTTCAGGATAGGCAGGCAGCCTGACCTTTTTTCCTATCGTGGCACGGATACTGGAGGACCTGTCCCAAAGCCCAATCCAGAGGCTATTGAAAGGCTCTATACAGGAATCCGAAACTCAGCTCCAGAGCTGTCAGTGCTCCATATGGATAACGCAAACCCGATTACACTTGCAGCTTATCCTGAAGAGTCTGAGCAGATTCTGAAGACTATTATTAAATATCATACATCAGGAGATATAATCGCTTTTGGAATGGAGAGTGCCGATAGGGCAGTAATTAAGGCGAATTCCCTTAAGGCAACCCCTGATGAGGTCTTTGAGGCGATCAAACTTGTGAACAAGTTTGGAGCTATTCGAGGTGCAAATGGACTTCCTGAAATACTTCCAGGCATCAACTTCGTGCATGGGCTGATGGGCGAATCTAAGAAAACTTTCCAGCTCAATTATGATTTCCTGAAGCATGTGCTTGACTCGGATTTGCTCCTGCGAAGGATCAATATCCGCCAGGTTATGGCTTTTCCGGGAACTCCAATATACGGAAAAGACGAAGCCACAAAGAAACACAAGAGGCTCTTTCTTGACTACAAGGAACGGGTAAGGAAGAATATTGACCTTCCAATGCTGCGGCGCGTTGTGCCTGAAGGTACAGTACTCAGGAGTGTCATGTGTGAAATACACGAAAAAGGGATTACTTTTGGAAGGCAACTTGGCTCATATCCCTTGTTAGTAGGAATTCCTGCTTCTCTGCCTTTACGGAAATTTACTGACGTAACGGTTACAGGGCATGGGATGCGTTCGATTACTGGTGTTCCTTACCCTCTGAGTATAAACACCGCTTCTCCCAATCTCATTAGGGAACTTCCTGGACTTGGCAGGAAAGCTGCGGATTCTATAATTGCTGGAATCCCTTACACTGACAGAGGAGACTTCCTCAAGCGAGTAAGTGAAGGAAATTATTTGCTACAGTTTATTGAGATTTAATTTTTTATTTTAATCTATATTGTCAAATTTCGTTGTTTGTAGTGGAAACTCTATTTATTAAAGCTGAGCCTGATATTGTAGGATCAGACTCATTTGCCTGTGCCTGATATTGTAGGACCAGACTGATTTGCCTGTATAAGAGTGCTGGAGTTTGCAGCCTTTAATATTCCCGAACGCAAGGTTTTCAGCAGTTTCAGGCAGCTCTTTAAAGAGTCCTACATTTATATTTTTGAAGTCTCTAGCTCTTTCTTTCAAACAAACACTATTTATCTAATCGTGAATCATTTTTACTTGGGATTTTAAGAAGGCATTTTTGAGGGGGATTTGCTTGAGTGAAAACACGGAAAAACTATACAGAGTAAAAATAGCTCTTCAGCTCAGCTTCATTGTCTGGGTCATGCTCACGATTTTCATCTTCTATGCTACGTTTGAGGCAACGATTCGAGTCTATGGCACTTTTTTTTTATTGCTTATAGTTGTTATTTTCACTCCCTTCCTGCCGGAAGGGGCAGGTTATGAAGAAGGGAAACTGTAGTAATTCAGGTAAAACGGAGCTTTTCCTGTCAGCACGCTGTCACTACAGGCCGTTCTCAAAATTTTACTTTTTTATAAAAAACTCTCTTTATTGTTTCAGCTGCAAAGATATACAATCCTATTATGGCGCCGAGAACTAAAATGATCTGTATCGTTAGAGGTTTAAAGCCAAAAGGTGCTGCAAAAGGAGTTAACGGGAAGCAAAGAGTCAGGACTACGATCAATATAGTTGCTACAAGCAGGTATTTCCCTGGCTTACTCTTGAAAAAAGACTTTCTACTCCGGATTACCAGTACTATAAGGGATGCTGAAATAACTGACTCAGTAAACCAGCCGGTCCTGAATTGATCTATCATACCAGGTAACAGGAAAAGGAGAACACCGAAGGTTAAGTAGTCGAAAACTGAGCTCGTAAAACCAAATACAATCATGAATTTGCGGATGAAATCTATATCCCACCGATGTGGCTCATCGATCAGCTCTTTATCAACGGTATCTGTGGCTATGGTCATTTCCGGGAAATCGGTCAATAAATTGGTTAACAGGATTTGTGTGGGCAGCAGGGGAAGAAAAGGCAAGAAAAGGGACGCTCCTGCCATGCTAAACATATTCCCGAAATTTGCACTTGTAGCCATAAAAACGTACTTCAGGGTATTGGCGAAAGTTTTTCTTCCACCTTTTACGCCTTCAACAAGTGCATCCAGGCTTTTTTCCATAAGCACAATATCTGCGGCTTCTTTGGCGACATCAGCAGCACTGTCAACCGAGATTCCAACATCAGCTGCATGAAGAGCCGATGCGTCATTAATGCCGTCTCCCATATATCCAACAACATTTCCTCTCTTCTTAAGTGCAAGGATAATACGCTCTTTCTGACTTGGCTCTACCTCGGCAAAGATGTCAATATCATTTACTTTTCTTACAAGAGCCTCGGTTGATATCCGATTAAGTTCGCTTCCAGTTAGAATTTTTGAGGCTTTGAACCCTACCTCCTTGCTAATACTGGCAGCCACAAGCCTATTATCTCCGGTAATAATTTTTAAAGAAATCCCAAGCTGTCCCATGTTTTCTATCGTTTTTGCAATATCTGGCTTTAACGGATCGAAAAATAAGAGAAATCCGAGAAAAGTCATTCCGTTTTCCTGTTCTTTTTCTATCTTAGTCTGCTGCCCCATGTCCCTGTATGCAATTCCGAGTGTCCGAAACTCTTTTTCGCTGAACTCTTTAAATTGCTGTTCGATTTGGTCCTTGACCTCAGAAATTTCTACAGTTTTTCCAGGTTCAATCTCTACTAAGGTGCAAATCTCAAGAATATTTGAGAGCGCACCTTTAGTGATCATTAGACTTTTATTATTTTTAGAGACAAGAATGCTTAATCGTCTACGCACGAAATCATAAGGAACCTCATCCAGACTTCTATATTCAGTCAGATCAAGTTTGCTTTGTGCCAAGATTGCCCTGTCAATAGGGTTTTTAAAGCCTTTCTGATAATAGGCATTGAGACTGGCATAAAGAAGGATCTTTTCATTCTGACCTCCTTTCATATCCCGGAATGAGTGGAGTTTCAATTCCCCTTCGGTCAAAGTGCCAGTTTTGTCGGAGCATAATAAATTCATGCTACCGAGGTTTTCAATTGAGGCTAATCTCTTGACAATCACTTTATTTTGTGCCATCTCTCTTGCGCCATGAGATAGGTTAACACTTATAATCGCAGGCAAAAGCTGTGGCGTAAGCCCAACTGCAAGAGCAAGGGAGAAAAGGAAAGAATCCAGAATAGGACGCTGAAGATAGACATTGATTGCAAAGATTGCAATAACCATCAGCATGGTAACTTCCAATAGAAAATGGCCAAATTTTGCTATACCTCTTTCAAACTCAGTTTCTGGAATACTGGTTTTTAACTCTTCCGAGATTTCTCCAAATTCGGTTTTTTTTCCTGTAAACACTACTAGGGCTCTTCCACTTCCGCTTTCCACGCTTGTTCCCATCCAGAGGGAATTTATACGCTGCGCAAGAGAGGTCTCTGCTTTCAATATTTTTGTTGACTTCTCTACAGGATAGGTCTCTCCAGTAAGAGTGGCCTCATTGACAAAAAGTCCCTTTGATTCAAGAATGAGGCAATCAGCAGGAATTATATCGCCTGCATTGAGGATTACTATATCTCCTGGCACGATCTGTTCTATAGGAACTTCTTTTTCTTCCTTATCTCTTAATACTGCTGCCTTTACCTCAACTGCACTGAGCAATTTCTCAAAGGCATCAGCAGCTCCTTTTTCCTGCCAGAAACCCAGTAGACTGCTGATAAAAACAATGGTTACAATAATTATAGTATCTGTAGTATCACCAAGAGAGAAAGAAAGCCCAGCAGCAAAAAGCAAAATGATAGTAATCGGGCTCTTGAACTGGGAAAGTAAGATTCTAAGGGCATCTGAACTTTTTTTGGGTTTAAGAAGATTGGCACCATACTTTTTAAGACGCTCGCTACTTTCAGAGCTACTCAAGCCTTCGGCTGTTGTTTGCAGTTTCTGTAACATTTCGGGTACTGGAACGCTCCAGAATTTAAAGTTATCAGGAATCTGCGTCAACAGAATTTCCCCTACTTGCTCGTTTAACTTCTCAAGGTTCAACAACTCTCAAGAGTTTGGCGAGCTCCTGTCCTTCACTTCCAATGGTTGAGAGTTCTCTGGAAACTTCCGATTTCTCAAGATATTTCTCTGTCCTGATCCCTTCAGGCTCCTCGATCTTGATGGTAATTTCTCCCTCAGTATATCCTTTCTCAAGGCACTCAATTACCAGTTTTCCGTATATGGAAGCAATTAACTTAAGGCAATCAAAAACTCTATTTTCTTCAATTACGTTTTTTCCGTCAAGTGTTATACGTTTGAGCTTTTTAGACACCACAGATTCTATGAAGAATTCTTTTATTTTTATTATGAGTTTATCAACTGAAGCTCTATCTAAAGCAGCAGCCAGTTCTTCATCTCGTGTAATCTCGTAGTCTCTGTACATGATCAGAAAAGCTTTCTCATCCGATGAGACAATGAATCTGTTTTCCGCATTCCTGTCTTCGAACACGGTTCTTAGATTATTTCCCTCGTACTCAACATTCGTGATATAGAAGTCGGAAACATCGAGTCTCTTTACTTTTCTCTCCCTGGATAGAATTCCACTCTTTGTCCATACAGGCAAAGTCAAGTTTTGCAGGTCTTTTACTCTTAGAGTATCCTGTGTAAAAATTAGTTCAAATTCGTACTGCATATTGTCAACAAAACTGATCTGCTTTCCCCTCAGCGTTTTATCCTCTATGAAGGCGTAGTACGCATTTTGAGCTCCATATATACTGTCTTCAAAAAAAGGACTAAGAATTGAGAATATTCTTGTATATATTTGTTGTGTTTCCATAAGGTTCAGTTTGTTCTCTCTGTCAAGCTCTGCAAGTTTTTCGTTTTTCTTTGCCAGCGCCACGCTTGAGGAGGTCTCAAGAGTTCTCTCTTTGATTTCTAGGATTTCAGGTGCGTATACTTCAGCTGTGAGGTTTCCAATACAGCCCCTTATGTCCTTCTCAAATAGATCAATTTCTTGAATTCTTTTTTCGAAAAATTCAAGCCTTTCTTGATTTTTATTTTTTATATTGATGGCTGATTTTTCCAGAGGGATGATTTCCTTTGAAATCTTTATAAAATCCTGCATATCCTGGATAAAGTCTCTTTGAACTGGAAAATCAGTAGAATCCTGAAAAGTATATCGAATTTTAAGCCCCCCATTTCTTTTGCATAAAAAACGTTTTTGTTTAAACTATGTTTTTTCCAAACTTTAAGTTTGTGAGCTTTCAATTTTTTAAAAAAATATAGGGTTTCTTGATTTTCAGACTTAAGAGTCTTAAGAGTTCTATAATTAATAGCATCGCATTAATAGCGTCGCCAATTTTCTGCAATTTTAATGATAATTTTTGTACTTTGCAAATGAAATTAACTTCCAAATATTGTTTTTTCTAGCCTTAAAAATATAAACAATTTTGTCAACATACTTTGGATTTTCCTTTTTAGATCTTATTAAATTTAGTTATCTTCATCTTTCAGAAAGATTTATATCAGTTATTGTGCAATCTTATCTATATTATCACCATAAGATAATATATACAGATATGTGCCTGTCATCAAAGATGGAGATTTACTGTAAGCTAAATTTCCGCTATTTGCAAGCGTTTGATTTTTTTGCAGGGCACGTGTCTCATGCCTAGGACTATTGATTAATATGGGTGCAAAAACGGGGTCAACAGTCTTTCTGGGCAACAAGAATCGATAAGGCGGCTAATTCCGCATCAGATACTACCCACTTCTGCAAAAAACGATTGCGTAGGAGCCTTGGGTTTCTTATTAACCGAACAGATAATGATACTATCTGTTTAATTACCTATAGGGGGTTTGGTTAGAAAAATAGGGGTAAAGTAAAAACTATAATTATCAAACAGTCTAAGTTTATTTAATATCTAAGTCTCCCACTAACTTAGTATTATTGGGCTGTTTGTCTAGACTATTTAATAGCTGGGATCTGCTATATCTCTCAACTTAATTATATTATTTAATAAGTATATTACATAATGTTTAAACTGGAACAAAATTTGGATATTTGCGGAACCAAGGTGTAAAATATGAAACAAAGATTGATGGTATTATTTAGTGCACTGCTAATCATGCTCTCCTCTGTAGGAGCAGCAAGTGCAATTGGAGATAATTTAACCGTTGATATCAAATACAACGGATTCACAAGCAACGAAACCGGTTTTTTCAAACCTGGAGACGTTGTAAATATTACAGCCGATTTCAATCAAAATGTCACTAACGCTACTATATCGATTACTAAGGGTAGCCCACGTACAGTAGTAGGTACTCCTAATGTAAATTTAGTGGGCGCTGGTCTAGTGACTGATAAACCAATGACACCAATGGGTTCTAATGACCTAGGTGGTAATTCCTTTGGTATTGAATTTCCAATGCCAGAGGATATATTAACTGATCTTTTGGGTATGGATATATCTGCACTTGACATTGATGGAGAGCCCGTGGGAGATGAAGATGGGTCATTTTCATATCCTGACATGTTTGCTTATCCTGATCCATATATAGACATAATCAGCCCTGAGTCTGATTTTGCCGGCAAAAGTTGCGTTAAATTCAATTTCAGTGCTTTCGACTACCTATCTGATGAAATTACCTACACTTTCTATCTTGATGGTATTTCAAAGAGTAGCGGGACTATAACCTCTGGTGAGTATAAGCAGCTTGAGTTTGAGCTGGCTGAAGGTAAACATACCTGGGAAGTTAAGACTAGGGACAGTCAGGGACCCCACACAAGTGGCCCTCGTACTTTATATGTGGACACTAAATGTCCGACTGTAAAACTTATTGCCCCTCAAGGTTGCTATAAAGAGATAATAGGTCCTACTGACTTCAAGTTTGTCTGTGAAGATGCTTTAGCTGCTGAACATGATCTTGATCTCACATACACCTTATACATAGATGGAAAACCTGCTGCAGATTACACTGACATTCCTGGGTATACTCCTGGGTCTGGTTATGAGGATGGCTCTGAGCAGATTCCATGGGACGAAATATTCCCAGATGGTATTTCTTGGGAAGAATTATTCCCTGGTATGCCTTGGGAAGAATTACTATTCCCTGGTATTCCTGTGGATGAGATCCCTGAGAATGGTATTCCTGAGGACGGTATTCCTGAAGACCTTTGGGATGATCTATTCCCAGAAGATGTAATTTCCGGGAAAGTAAAGTGTGGAGAACCTGTATCGAAGAAACTTGCTCTCTCTGATGGTGCTCACAACTGGTCGGTTTTAGTTGAGGATGGAGCCGGAAACAAAGCTACAAGTGAAGTCCGAGACTTTTATGTGAGCCTTGATGGGCTTAGAGTTACTCTCGATTCTCCGAATGGAGGATATGTTTCCTCAAATCCGACATTTATCTTCACTGTAGATGGGGCAAGAGGTAAAGGAGTTGGACTTCCTTTCCACTACAAGCTTCTCATTGACGGTAAAGAAGTAGACGCAAAATGTGAGAAGAAAAAAGTATGTACAGCCGGTTGCACCGAAGGAGATTGCTGCGAGGATGACTTTGTTGTTGGTGAAGATAACTATTCCATAAAAGCCGCAGTACCAGATGGACTGGATAAAACTTGGACAGTAGTCATTACTGACTGTACAAGTGGTAAAACCTTTAAACCTGTCAGGCAACCACTTCGTTTCTCAGTTGACAGTGTTGCCCCAGCTTGTGTGGCAAATCTGAATGTTGTAGATGCACCGGGTGTTACCGATTGGACCTCTACTAGGGATTATCCTGGGCTGATGGTTAGCTGGAATGCAAGTACAGACGCAGATCTTGCTGATGAGCCATATGAAGTCTATATCAGCACATCGAAACCAGGCTGTATTGAGGATATGCAAAAGGTAAGGATAGATGGACGCGAGACTCACACCGACGGGACACTTACTCCAAATCAGAGATTAAGGTATTCACAAGATAAGAGTCTGTGTAATCTATGTATTGAAGCACTCGAAGGAAAAGACCTTGTCTACGGCAAAGACTACTGGGTAGCTGTCATTGCTCGCGATAAAGCTGGCAACTACAACTCTGCTTTCTCCGTGTGCGGCCCCATACAGACCTATGAAGATATGAATATTATGCTTGAGCAGGGCTGGAACCTTAAATCCGTGCCTAAGAAACTTGTTGAATCAAAAGCCTGTCCTGAATCGGTCTTTGGTGAAGGAAATATAGTTATTTACTGGGACGGCGCGTGCTGGCAATGCCCTGATACTATCGAGCCATGTAAGGGATACTGGGTCTACGCCAAAGAACCTTGTGTGACTAATGCCAAGTTCAAGGGGATGTCAGCTGATGGTGCCAATCCTGATGTGCCAGCCTCTCTTGTTCTCAAACCAGGATGGCAAATGATAGGTCACACCTCTGCATATGCTGCACCCTGGTCCATAACTCTGGCTTCGCTCAATGATTTCAATACCGATTTTACTGAAAACTACAAGTTCTCCAGCCTCATCACTTATAATCTCAATGAAGGCTGGGGCGGCATAATCACTGCTATGGCAGATGGGCGCCTAAACGACTCTATGCCTCTTCCAACCATTGGTGCCAATCCTGAGCCAGTTAAAGTGCTTCAGTCTTACGACTATATGGTTCCCGGACAGGGCTACTGGATCTTTGTGAAGAATGGAGGTACCTACGCATCCATCGAAAACACGTATAATCTGGATTTGATGTACGAGGAGGACGATGGCTCAGGCAACGGAGATCTTCCGCCTGACTTTGATCCTTTGGATCCATCTACGTGGCCGGAAGGCTTTGATCCGAGCGAGTCCTTGAACGAGACGCCGTAAGGCTAATTTTCAGAACAACTGACTGTTCAGCCTGTTCAGGCTGAATAGTTTTTTTCTTTTTGTTGTTAGCGTATAATTGGAGGTCTATGATGAATAAAAAATTAAAAAATGGCCTGCTAAGAACATCTATATTACTGTTGTTTTTCCTGGCTTTCTCTCAGGGATGTACGGCAGCAGTGGATGTTCCTCCAGCCCTCCCGATACATCCGATGATAGTAACAGGGGTTGCTCTTATTGATGGTACGCCTGCTCCCAATGGGACTGTCATTGCAGCTTACCTTAATGACAAGGAGTATCTTGCAAATACTTCCTCTGGAAAATACTCTCTCTTTATTCATGGTATTGCTGAAGATAAAGGAAAACTGGTTACTTTTAAAGTGGACGGAAAAGATGCTACAAGCAGTGTTGCTTGGGAATCCGGAAGTATAGTTACCCTCGAACTGCCTGATGGTAAGGTAGTTTATTCCGAGAGTACTGAAAGCAATTCAAATAGTAATTCAGACACTGGTTCAAACGGTAATTCGAATAGTAACACAAAAAGTAATTCAAATTCAAAAACAGGTTCAGAACCTTTGACAGATAATAAAGAACAGGAAATTTTCTCGGAGGGTCCCAATGCCGAGGTCATCAAAACTTCGATCCCTGAGCCGGATATAGCGGCTTTGAAAAATACGGATGCAAACTCCGAAGATAAAGAAGCAGCAGAATCTTCCGAAAACTCTCCTAAACCAGAAAGTGCTCCAGGTTTCCTAATTTTCTATGCGGTTGCAGGCATACTTCTGCTCGCTTTCGGATCCGATCTCGGGAGGGGATCTAGAAAGAATCCCTGAAGGACTTTTTTTTGAAAAAGTCTGCATAAGTAATGTTAAAATCTCAAGGTGACATAATGACGATCAAGGACAAATATTTAAAAATTTTATCATGCCTGGTTATTCTGCTACTGGGCATGTCCCTTGTTCCGGCCGCATCTGCTAATAGTCCTCCTCCTATCCCTCCTATCCCCTATGTGTTTCAAGGAGACTTGAAAGGAGATGCTGCAAATGCAGGTCCCGGAATTATAATCTCTGCATATATAGATTCCAAGCTTGTTGGCTCAGAATCTCTTAAAAAGACTGGAAAATATATAGTTTCAGTTAACGGTACCGAGAAAGATAATGGAAAAGAAATAACCTTCAAGCTCGGAGGCGTCCCATCTGAACCTATTTCTGCAACTTACAAGCATGGAGCTGAGCCAGCTAAACTTGACCTGACTTTCTATGGAAGTTTTATACCCCCTACTATAGAAACTTTATCTGCATCCCCCAAATTCATCCTGAATGACGGAAAGGACTTCTCAGCTGTCAGGGCAAAGGTTGTGGGTAAATCCTCTGAAGTAGCATCAGTAACTATCGACCTTATCCCCATAGGACAGGGCGTGGTTTCATTGAAGCCAGAAGGTGGAGATCTCTATACTTGTAATGTGAAAAGTACTACACCAGGTGAGTTCAAATTCGCCTTTACGGCCGCTGCCCCCTCTGGAAGCAGTGTCATAGATGAAGAAAGTATTTCCATTACGGTACTGAAAGAAAGTGAACTGGCAACAAGGTTTGGAGGTTCCGATGGAGTCTTCTCTCCTGAAGAAATTAAGAACCTTGTAAATAATAACGAGGTATCCAGTGGGATTAAATATGCAGTTCTGGGTGCATACTTTGCTGACGGGTGGAATCGAATATGAAACGACTTAAGTTTAAGTTTGCTGTTATTCTGCTCCTGGCGCTGACCTTATCTGCTGTCCCGGCTTGTGCAGGCAGTGCAGAAAGGACTTCCCCTACTACGGTTAGTCCCAATCAGGAGTTCCAGGTAACAGTCAACGTAGCTGATTACGGGGCTGCCGGTCAGGTAATTGAAAAGCTTCCTGCTGGCTTTACATTTGTTAGCTCTACCCTGCCGGAAAGAGCTGTAACTGTAAATGGCAGCAAGGTTTCCTTCCTGCTTATGAATGAAAAAAGCTTCAGCTACACCCTGAAAGCTCCAGCCTCAACAGGCACATATAAAATTGTGGGACTTTTAAGAGACATAAACAAAGCTGAGTTTCCTGTTCTTCCTGCTGAAAGTTCCATCACTGTCAGTCAAGCTTACAGTGGCGGCTCTGGTGGTAAATCAAGCGGCGGAGGGGCAGGCGGTTCTCCTGAACCCCAAAGCAATGTTGCGGCTAAAGAACGGTCCCAGAAATCTATCACAGCTGGGCAGCACGTAAAGTTCGAGTTCCCACAGGGTGTAACCTGCATAAGGTATGTGGAGTTTGATGCCAAAAAGACTCTGGGAAAAGTCACTACTCTTGTTGAAATGCTGAAAGGTCAGTCCAAGCTGGTTTCGAGCCTGCCTGAAGGCACAGATTATAAAAACGTGAATATCTGGGTAGGTTCAGGAGGAATCGCAAACTCTGATAACATCGAAAATGCAGTTATTGGTTTCAGAGTTGAAAAGGCTTGGCTCAAGAATACCGGAGCAGATGAAACTTCTCTGGCTCTCTGGAACTACGACAAGACCTGGAACAAGCTTGAAACAAAAAAGGTTGGTGAAGACAGTACCTACGTTTTCTTCGAGTCTAAAACTCCAGGCTTTGGCTCCTTCACAATCGTTGTACCCGATGAGAAGATAGAAATCGAACCTTCCAATTCGAAAGATACCTCTCCCTCTAAAAAACCGGAATCAAACCCTGCATCTGATGCAAAAGACTCCTCAAGATGGGGTTCTATTCCAGGTTTTGAGTCTGTAATAGCCATCGGAACCCTTGGAGCAGTGTATCAGGTCCTGAGAAGGAAGTAAAAAGAAGTCTAATTTAGCAATCTCAAAAACGTTTAAAGCAGCTTTTAAGGCTGCTTATCTTTTTTTAACCCTATTCTCCAGCAGTCTCCTGTTTTCTCACACGCCACTGATTTCCGAAGTTTCAGGACGCCCTATTGCTTTTTAAATTATATATTCTCTGGCTCTGTAGAAAACCTATCTAAATAAGCTTTAGTAGCTCTGAAATGAATAAGTAAAAATACTTCAGGTAATTCAGTTAAAATAAGTGTAAATTCTTTATTTCAGAGGATTTCTACAGAGCCTATTCTCTAATTAATTAAGTTGATCCATGATAGTTTTTCGGGGCATGTGTTTTATATTATCAAGCCAGTATAGACTGGCATTCTTTGTGCTCTAGTAGCATGTATTAACTAATCTTTTAAGTCAATCTTTTGACTTTATTATTGAACTTTTTGAGTGATGGATTTTGAGCGAGCTTGAGAAACTGATAAACCTTGCAAAAAATGCAGCCGAAAAAATCCGGAAACATAGATTTGCGCGCGTAGTCTCACACAATGATGCTGATGGGCTGACCTCAGCCGGAATAATGGCACAGGCTCTGCTGCGGGCAGGCATTTGTTTTCAGCTTTCTATAGTTGGAAGGCTGGATGAAGCTGTGATTGATGAAGTAAATAAAGGCATCTCCAGGGATGAACTAGTTATTTTTTGTGATATGGGCAGCGGGCAGCCTGAGCTTATAGGTAAGGTAGCAGCCGATGTTATAGTGCTTGACCATCACCTGCCAGTGGGGCAGTCTCCTGCTAAAGTGGTTGTAAATGCCCATCTGGTAGGGATCGACGGGGCAACTGACATCTCAGCTTCTGGCACCTGTTACCTGGTAGCTAGGGAGCTATCACTTAATAACATTGATCTTGCAGGGCTAGCAATTGCAGGTGCAGTCGGAGACAAGCAGCTTTTTCAAACGGCGAATGCTTTCATTCTTGAAGAAGCCCTAAAAGCAGGGATTGTTTCTATCCGAAAGGGGCTCAAAGTAGGAGACGGAGATCTTGTAGATGTTCTTACACGCACTACTGAACCTTTCCTGGATATAACGGGCTACCCTGAAAAAGTTAAAGAATTTCTGGACCAGCTCGAGCTTTCAGGAAAGCTTGAAGATCTCTCTGGGGAGGAAATATCCAGGCTTGCCAACGCTGTCGCCTTGAAACTTGTAAGGCAAGCAAGCCCGGAAGCTATTGAAGCTGTTATAGGAGAAGTCTTACTCTTGGACCGCGAGCTTGTAAGAAACGTTTACGATTTTATCTCTATTCTTAACACATGCGGAAAGCAGAAAATCTATGGGCTGGCTATTTCTCTTTGTCTGAAAGACCAGGAGATTATCAATGAAGCCCTCTCTCTAAAAAATGAACACGAGAAGAAACTTGCGCTGGACATCAGGGAAAATATAGAAAAAACTCGCAAAGGAGAAAACCTCTGGTATGTCATTACTGTTGATGCTCTTTCTACAGGGAGCCTTGCAAGCACAGTTGTGCGCTACCTTCATCCTGAACTTCCCTTCATCTGTATAAACGAATCCGAAGGTATCCTGAAAGTCTCAGCGAGAGGTACCCGCGAACTTGTGTCAAAGGGTCTTGACCTTGCTTTCGCTATGAGGGAAGCTGCAGGCGCAGTTGGCGGAAGCGGAGGCGGGCACAGTGTAGCTTCTGGGGCTGCGATCCCCATTGGCACTGCAGAGGAATTCCTGAGCATTGCCGACCAGATTATAGGTGGCCAACTGCCAAAACCGGAAAAGTAAAGCAAGATAAGAAATAAGGAACCAGATAAAGAGTGTCAAGTAAAAGGCCAGAAGCAAAAATGAGGCAAAGAACAAGCAACGGATGTCAAATAGAAAAAGAGAGTAAAAGGAATCAGAAGCCAAAAGTAACAAAAAAATTAGCAAAACGATGAGGATTGCTTATGAAAATTACAGGCACAATTGAATTTTCGGACCCAGAATCAAGAAGATCCGCTGCTAGGATTCTAAATGCGCTTTCTCCGGATAATCTTAGGAGTATGAAAAGTGAAATCAGTGACGAGAGGGTTGCTGTCCTGTTTCATTCCGAAAAAATTGGCTCTCTCCTTGCAACTGTTGATGATTTTCTCATGAATGTTAAGATTGGGGAAGGAATTGAACAGGCTCTGGAAAAAGGAAACAAAGTCCAGAAAAACTAAACTTGTCTCCTAGTTTTTCTTTTTTCCTTCTATTTTTGTAGCTGGAGCCGTCAATCCTCTGAACCTTCCCTCCAGAGTATTATAAGTTCCTTGAGCCTTTCTTTCGTTAGTTCCGCTCCGGTTTCAGGGATCTGTAGTCCATTTCGGTAGATATGGATAGCTTCCTGTATTTCTTTAGTACTTATTTTTTTACCTTCATGGGAAGCTGGGCTATCCCAGGGATTCCAGGTGCGAACTGTCCACTCCCATTTTTGTGTAACTTCTTCATCCCCAATTCTGGCAATTGCTGTAATATTATAAATTCCTGGAGACTGGATACTCTCTGAGTATGAACTCTTTTTTACTTGAGATTCAGAACCTCTGTTTTCTCCATTAAAGTACCAGCTTACATTGCAAGCATAGTTTGTACTAACACTAAACTCCTGCTTCTCTCCTATGTAGCCTGTAATATTCCTTTTGGGATCGGCTGAGTTAATTGAGAGAGGAGTTACTGTTATGTAACCGTGTTTTGTCTTTGAATCAAATCCTTTGCCGTTACCGATAGTCAGAGAAACGGTATAATTCCCGTAAGATCTGTAGGTGTAGACAGGGTTCTGGACTGTTGAATCAGTTTCCCCATCGCCGTTCATATCCCACTTCCAGGAAAAGGCGTTGTTTGAAAGGTCAGTGAACTGGACCGTAAGAGGACGCATTCCTGAAGTAGTGTTTGAAGAAAAATCAGCTTCAGGAGAGTCATTGCTTGTTGTGAAAGCTTTAATGCAGAGATTTGCTTTCGAGTTGCTAGATATGTCTTCCCATCTGACTCCATTAGGACTTACGTAGCTTTCTCCAGGATTGGCCCTTGCCTTGCTGCTGTAATAGGCTACAGGTTCTTCTACTGCAAGAGGACCTGAAGCCGATGGGTTAATGAATCTTATAACTATTGAAAATCTCTCTCCTGCATGTATGGGTACAGCCGAATTCAACACATGTGTATGATATCCTGGAAAGGTGTATCGGCCGCTTTCCTGTACAATGAATCCCTTTCTAGAATTAACAGGACCTGAGACAGGATTTTTGTAGATATATATTTCGTAAGCCGTATTGAGGTCATTAGTGTAAAATCCTACAGCTCTGAGGGTTTCATTTTTTTCTGAGGAATAAACATTACCTCCCCAGGCAACCAGGGGGTTTTCTGAATACTTTTTAGATACCACCCATCCCAGAGGATCATACTGGTAGATATTATCATAATTATCCAGATCTTCAGCTGTGAACACGGCATTTTCATTGTACCCGAGTTTTGTGTCGTAGTAGGAAATATAGAAGTACCCCTCTTGACCCCAGACATCACCCCAGCTGTTCTTCACTATAAAAGCTCCATCTCCGGGAGGAACTTGCATAAATAGATTTTTGTCAAAAGAATCATCCCAACCTACAATGGTCACAGCATGATTGACAGGCAGATTCTTGGTATATCGGTAAGTATAGTTTTTTTCCTGATAATGCCCTGGGTTCCAGTACATCGTGGAGTATACAGCTCCATATTCCAGAAGCGCCCTTTTGAGAACTTCGTTATCCAGAGGCTCAGTTTTCTCAGGTAGGAAAAGCACCTCCTGCACATGTCTCTGTACCTGAAGCCCTGCGGGTGAATAGGTAGAGGACTCACTATAGGGATCATCAAATTCATTTACAGGCCCATCCCAACGGGAAAGGTATGCTGTTGACATGAATGCATTTCCACCCTCATCCGAGGTAAAATCAAAACCCTCTGGATAGTTTTTTGAGGCGAGGTTTTTCATGTTGTTTTCGGAAAAATCATAGTTTTTTCCTTCTTTTCCCAGAATATAGGATTCAAGAGAAGCAATACTTGAAAAGGCCCAGCAACTTCCATCCTTTCCCTGATCTTTTACAGCTGTTACTTTCCTTTCCTTGCGCAGGTCATAAACAGGTGGTAGCTCTGAACCTGAGGCTCTCAGCAAAACTCTTCCTTCTGAGCTTGCAAGCCCTGACAGTTTTACAGGTGAAGGCTTATACCCAGTGTCTGAAATCTTTTCGTATTTACTCCCAAAAGAAAAAGATTCAATCGAGCTAAGTTTCCAGCTTTCCAGAAAGTCAGGGTTCATTGGGGCTGTTTCAATCACAGATTCAATTACAAATTCAGCAGAAGATGTGCAGTTCTGTGGCATTTCAGGGGCATTGACACTTCCTGCAGCAAAACCTGAGCTGGCAGGTAGGCATGAAATCAAGATCATGAACACAAGCAGAAATGATTTTATTTTCTTAAGCAGGGAAATTTTCATTCTTTTCAAGATTGTTTGCCTCAGTGAGATTGTCTCCTGGTCAGCCTGTAAAGATCTCCCAGAGCTGGCTGGATAACCATCTTTAGCATTATTTTCATGTGAACTTATTGAACTATTTATGAGATTTGTCTATAAGTCTTTTTCCTACTAAGGATTTTTTTGTATTATGTTACAGAGAGTTTTATTCACATAAATCCATTATAACAACTAATTATAGATTGCTCGTTTGCGAAAATTTTTACTCATTTTTAAAGAGATTTAAAATTAACAAATAAACAAAATTGGACTGTATGTTATACTCAAATCTTAATTTCACTCGCTAGAATTTAATTTCAGTTGGCTAATTTTGATACACTTCAAAAATTGGATTCATTTCAAAAATTGGATTGTTATCTCCAATAGAAAGAAACATTACCCTTGCTTTTCCATACCTTATAGGGTACATTTGTATGGGGGTGGAAACCTGCTTTCGGAAGTACTTGCAGATCTTGAGAAAACCAGACCTGAAGATATTGATAAAGAGATTCTTAGAGCTGCCATGATTGCGGAACTGGATGCTATCAACATCTATGAGCAGATGGCAAACCTGGCAAAAAGTGAGGAGATTCGTACAGTCCTGCTTGATATTGCAAGAAAAGAAAAAATCCATGTAGCCATGTTTGAAACCGTGCTCCTGCAAACTGATGGAGAGTTTTTAAAAATCTATGCAGACTATGCTCTGACTAGGAGTAGGAAATAATTAAAGGCAGTGTGCCAAGTTTTCTATTGATTTCTATGCTTGAAGAATATGAAAATAAGAGACACTTTAAAAAGACCCCTGAACCGCCTGCCATCAATTCCAGAAAGAGCTCCGAAAAACCAATTTTTGTGGTTCAGCGCCACGATGCGCGCAACCTTCATTATGATTTCCGCCTGGAGCTTGACGGGGTTCTGAAAAGTTGGGCTGTGCCAAAAGAGCCCCCGAAAGAGGCTGGCATCCGAAGGCTTGCCATAGAGACTGAAGACCATCCGCTCGGATACGCTGATTTTGAGGGGGAAATCCCTGAAGGAGAGTACGGAGCAGGCACGGTTGAGATCTGGGATAAGGGGACTTTTGAGCTTTTGAAACGCGAGGAAAGGGAAATTGTGGTGGTGCTTGAAGGAGATAAATTAAAAGGGATTTACGTTTTGATCCGGACAAAGTACGGAAAAGGTGAAAAAGGCTGGCTCTTCTTTAGAAAGGCTGATTGAAATTCAATATCTATGAATGTTTAAATATGCGGCAATGTGAAGAGATAAGGCAGTTTTTCAAGTACCCTGGTTTTGGGTTTAAACCCTGAGCTTTTTAAACCCTTGTGAGTATAAAGCATATGGGGATACCTACGGAAGAAAGGATAAAGATTAACGTTTTTGAAACTGTCGGGGAAAACTGCTGCGTTGCCGCCTGTGACGGGCAGAAAGTTTACGAGATAATTACAGCAGCGCTCTGCGAAAATAAGAAGATTGAACTATCTTTTGCAGAAACGAGTGAGCTAACACCTACTTTTCTGAATTCGGCAATCGGACAACTTTACGGCTGTTTTCCTGTAGAACGGATTGAGAGCAGCCTCTTGTTCACGGATATCTCCGAGGAGGATGAGATCATCCTCAAAAGGGTTATCGAACGGGCGAAAACCTATTTTGAGCGTGCGTATACCTGCAGAAAGGCACTGAAAGATGTGCTTGGGGGAGAAGAGGATGCGTAAGAGCGTTCACCATGCAACCATTTTCCCAGTTAAACGCCGTCCAAGGCTTCGCGCCGGAGGATCCAGGCTCGCAAAACCTGTTCCTGTAAAGGTTCATTCCATAGAGAATTACAATTTTCCCGAAGGTAAAGACTACTTCTTTGACACCAATATCTGGCTGTATATCTACGGCCCAATCGGCTGGCCTGACCAGCGGTCGGACGCTTATTCCAGGGCTTTGAAAAAAATCAGAAACTCTGACGGCACGATTTATATTAACTGTATGATAATTTCGGAATTCATAAATGCCTTCTCCCGAATCGAGTTCAAACAACAGGCTGAGTTTACAAGGTTTAAGGAATTTCGAAACTCTCTGACCTTCAGGGTAATTGCCCAGGAAATAGCTTATAACGTAAGAAAAATTCTCAGAAGTACCCTTGCCTGCGATCCTGAACTGCAGGCTATAGATCTTCCTGAAGTCATGGATCTTTTTGAGCAGGGAAAATACGATTTTAACGACCTTCTCTTTGCCCAGATCTGCCGCGCAAAAAATATGGTTTTCGTAACCCATGATAAAGATTTCAGTGAACTTGGAGTCGAGATCCTGACCGCAAACGAGAGGCTGGTAGATGTTGGGAGAGAATGACTGGTTTTCTACTGCTAGGGTTAAATTTAAGATATAGAACTATGAATGCGGGTTCTTTTGAATTAGTGCCTTACCAGCATCTAAACAATAGCCAATATCACAAGATGTATCTTTTAAATGTTTACTGAAATTATATAATTTATAAAAATTAAACTACTGACTACGAAGCTAGCTATTTTTTGCAGGTGCTAAATATTTAAATAGCTGGTCAGGTTTTTATGTAGATCACATGAATATAAGCGGATTACAGATAGATATATCTAATTCTGTGTTTAAATTGTAGATCCGTCTGTCAAATTATAATTATAATGTTTGAACCCTTAATATTTTCCGTCTGAGTTGGGGATACTAGGTTATCAGAATACTTGATTCATTATATGTTCAGTATTATTACTTCGTATTATAATACTGAGTTACGATCTGCTATAGAATAGGCATTTATATCAGAAACAGGATTTTAGACTCTGTTTACATCCTTATCTTAATTCACAATTACCTTATTTCACACCAATTAAAAGAGGCTCAAACTTTGGAATTACAGTTCAATCTTAAAGCTTACTTTAAAACAAGTGCAGATCCAACTCCTGCAAAGGAGGCTATAGCTGCGCTTTTCGAAGAGGCAAACAATACCCTTCTCACCCGAGGAGCGCCTGAAGGGCAGGGAGCAAAAGTTACGGAATGGAAGCTCGGGGAGGATAGGATCGAGCTTACGCTTGAATCTGGCAGGTATGTCAGGGTGCATGATGCAATCTTCAGGCTGAGGAAACAGCTTGCTGAGGCGCTCGGAAAAAAGTATAAGATCGGAATTCGCGGAATTGAGGTTGAGTCCTTTACCATTCGGATGCCAGCTGAACGTGAGCTCAGGATGCTTAAGGTACCCTACATAAAAGGTATGGAAAATATCGAAGGTGGAATCATGCTCGAGCTTGATGTCGGGGAAGCTGAGATGAAGAACCGGGTGCCGGACAGGATTCTCACACTCCTTGAAGAGAAGATCGAGGCTGCCCAGTACGGGGCAAAAGCCGAACACTGGAACCTGTTATGGCAGAGAGAGCCAATGGAGCATCCTTTCAAGGAAGACCCGACCCAGGCCATGATGAATGAGGGCTGGCTCAAGCGAGGCGCAAGCCGAGGGCAATGGATTCACGGGCCTCAGTCAACAAGGATTTTCCGAACTTTTGAAAAGATTGTTTTTGAAGAACTTCTGGAGCCTCTCGGGTACAGGGAAATGATTTTCCCGAAACTGGTCACTTGGGAAGTCTGGATGAAGTCCGGACATGCCAAGGGTGTCTACCCTGAGATATATTATGTATGCCCTCCGCAGACAAGAGACCCCGATTACTGGGAAGAGGTTGTCGACTACTACAAGGTTACCCATGAAGTGCCCACAAAGCTGCTCAAAGAAAAAATCGCAGAGCCAATCGGAGGCATGTGCTATGCCCAGTGCCCGCCTTTCTGGATGTACGTAACAGGGGAAACTCTTCCGAATGATGAGATTCCTATAAAAGTCTTTGACAGATCAGGAACTTCTCACAGGTATGAGAGCGGTGGAATCCATGGGATCGAAAGGGTAGACGAGTTCCACAGGATCGAAATTGTCTGGATCGGAACAAAAGAAGAGGTCATAAAGTGTGCAGAAGAATTACATGAGCGTTATATGTACATCTTCAATGATATCCTGGATATCGAATGGAGAAAAGCAAGAGTCACACCCTGGTTTATGGCACAGGAAGGGCTGCTCGGGCTTGCCGAAGAAAATACTGTTGGTACAACAGACTACGAAGCCTGCTTGCCTTACCGTGGGCCGGATGGAGAATGGCTCGAATTCCAGAACGTGAGCATCAACGGAGATAAGTATCCCAAAGGTTTCAACGTGAAACTTCAGTCCGGAGAAGAACTCTGGTCTGGTTGTTCCGGAGTCGGGCTTGAGAGGTGGGCTGCGGTTTTCCTTGCCCAGAAAGGGCTTGACCCTGCAAATTGGCCTGAAGAATTTAAAAAGAGGCTGGGTGAAATGCCGAAAGGAATCCGCTTCCTTTAAACTTTTTAAATTTTCTATTTAGATGATAAGCAGAAAGCGTTTCTGACCGATTTATTTATATATTGAAATGATATGTATAGTGAGCCATTAACTAGTAGATACCGCTAATTTCTAAGAACTTCTGGCCATTTTCGGATTGTATTTTTGGTTATCAGAAGCCTGTAGTTGCCGGAAGATAGGGGACGGGTTTAAGTTCGGAAGCCTATAGAAGCTTGGAAATTTATCTCGAAAAGGAAAAAATTGTGCTGAAAGCACCATAAACTGCGCTGGCAGTGCAAAGCCTGTCAAAGGCGCTGAAGGTCATTCACGCTCATTGATTAAAGAAAGCTCACCCGAGCCATCCGGAAGAAGAAACTGAAAGGCATGAGGGCCACAGGACAAATCAGCAGCATACAAAAACAATTCATAATTAATACAATTAAAATAAAACTAAAATAAATTAAATTGAAATAAAAATAAATTAAAATAAAAATGAACATTACTTCGGAGGAATCACTTGGCAAGAAAGAAAGTACAGAGAAAAATTGACGGATGGAAATCCAAGGAATGGTATAATATTGAAGCTCCTGTTTACTTAAAAAGGAGCGTAGTCGGTAACACTATGGCAGGAGATCCTTCCTTGCTTGTAGGGCGCAAAATTGAAGTCACAGTTGGAGAGCTTACTAACGATATGACCAAGAATAACACAAAGGTCGTCCTTAGGGTCAACAACGTTGTCGGAGACACAGCAACCACCGACCTCATAGGTCATGAACTCACAACTGACTATATCCGCTCAATCGTGAAAAGGCAGACCTCAAGAATCGATGCCAATATCGATGTTAGGACCAAAGACGGCTATGTCATCCGTGTAAAACCAACCTGCTTCACTATCAAAAGGGCACGTTCGAGCCAGATAACAGCAATCAGGGAAATGATGGTTGATATCGTTAAAAAGCGCGCATCAGAATCCGATTTCGAGACCTTTATGCAGGAAGCAATCCTTGGCAGGCTCTCAGCCGCTATTTACAGGCAGGCCAAGTTTATTTACCCGCTCCGCAGAGTCGAAATCAGGAAAACCCAGGTTGAATTCGTGCCTGCATCTGCATCTGCAGCCGAGCCTGCAGCAGCATAATTTCTTTCTGATTTAACATCAAGAGGCAGGGGAAAATCCGAAAGGATTTTCTTAATCTCTTTTCTTGGTCTCTTTTCTTTTAATTCTTTTAGTATCCGGATCTTTAGCATCTGGATCTTTAGCCTCTTTTAGTATTCTAATTTCTATATCTCAGTTTCTTTTAGATTCCAGACTCTGAAATTGATTCTGGTCTCAGTTTCCTGTGCGTGCTTTTCTCCAGTATTCCCTACCTTCTTTGCAGCGCCGGTTCACACAGATGTCTTCTTCAGGGCTTTCATCTTCTTTCTTTATTCTGAAAAGTTTCCAGCCACAGCTCTCACAGCTTCTGTCAAGCAGGGTTAATTTTCCGGTTTTCGGGACTGAGTGAGTATATCCACAGCGTTTCGTACAGCCCAGGAATCGGGTATCTTTAAAGGTGATCAGAAACATATCTCCGTCACATTCTGGACAGGGACCAACAGTTTCAGGCGGATAACATTCCTTTTCAAGGTCGCAGGCAAAGCAGGGTCCTATACCTACAGCCCAATTATATTTGTTTCCTACTTTCAGGACAGCTGCTCCTTCTTTCTTACATTCCTTGCTCCTGAGTACGGTCAAAGCTCCGGCTTTTGGGAGGGGAAATGAGTTTCTGCAGTCAGGATAGCCTGTACAACCCACAAAGCGCCCAGAATCCGTCTGCACAATTCTGAGGACGTGCCCGCAGGCTTTACAGGTTCCTATATAGTTTTTCTTGTCTTCAAGGGCAGCTTCGTCCTTAATTGTGCCTGCTATGCTTGAAGTCAACTCCTTTTTATTCGCTTCAAGCTGAGCATACATTTCCTGAATTAGGGTTGTACCCTCATCAAGGGTGGCTTCAAACTCTTTTTTTCCATCCTCGACTTCCTGAATTAAGGCTTCGATTTTTGCCCTTATATCCGGTTTGACAAGAATCGGGACGGTAAGGGAGAGTCCCTCCATAAGGGTAAAGCCTGTGTCCAGGATAGAAACCGTTTTTCCCTTTGTCTCAAAATATCCTCGCTTCTTATTTGTTTCAATATGAGTTGGAGCGGTTGCCTTTGTTCCGATTCCGTTTTTGTCCATAAGAGTCAGAAGTTCGGCTTCGGTCAGCTTCTTTGGTGGGCTGGTTTTAGATTTTGTATTCCTGAGTTTTTTTATGCCTACTTTTTGGTTTTCTTCAACAAACGGAAGAAGTTTATCTTTCTTGTTTTCAAAGGGATAAACTTCAAGCCAGCCCGAATCCTTGAGCACGGTTCCGGATGAATCGAAGGGTTCTTCCTGCACAAGCAGGTGGAGATGGGTTTTTTCAAATACTGCTGCAGGCATAAGGGTTGCCAGAAAATGCCTTACTATAAGATCATAGACCTCAGGAGCCTGAGGAATATTTACTGCCGAGCTTACCTCTCCTCTTGAAGCTGCTCTAATGGGATGGATCGGAGGATGGTCGTGCGCATCTTTATCTCCGTTTTTGGGCACAATTGGGGCTGTAAGGATAGCTTCCGCAAAAGGCTTATACTCCTTCTGGCGTGCAAAATCAAAAACAAGGGACTTGAAATCAAAGTCATCAGCATACTTATTTGTCTCGGTCCTTGGGTAACTGGTAAATCCTGCAAGGTAAAGCTGTTCTGCAACCTCGAGAGCAACTTCCGGGCTTATTCCAAGGAATTTGGAGGCCCTTTTCAGGAATTCGGTAGTATTTAATGGATTAGGTGGGTTGGTTTTAGTTTCCCTTACGGTTTTCTTGGCAACTAGCCCTTCTTTTGTCCCTTTAAGTCGTTTGAAAATCTCTGCGGCTTTTTCCTTTTCGTGAATATTTCCTGCTCTGTGAGTGCCTTCGAATTCTCCGCCTTCTGCCGAAAAAGTTGCAGTTATCTTCCAGAAGTCTTTTGCCTGAAACGCCCGGATTGCCTTTTCCCTTTCATATACAAACCCACAGGTTGGCGTCTGGCAGGGACCAATTGAAAGGACGCCTTTTGTCCTTGCTTTTTCCCTGACAGAAAGCGTGACAAAGCGAGTAAAAGCAGCTCCCATTTTCAGGTCAAGGATCTGCCTTGTCTCGGCAGCCATTGCCATGTTATAATCCGGTTCTACAAGGCTCTCAAAGGCGGATTTTACCTCTTTTGTGGAGAGGGCTGAGAAACGTGCCCTTGCAAACGGTACATCTGTAACTTCTTCTGCAAGCGTTTTGGCTTCAAATCCTATGTTTTCTCCTTCCCTATCGTAGTCACAGGCAAGGACGATCTTCTTTGCTCGTTTTGCAAGGGTTTTTACAGCAGCTGCGTAGTCAGCTCGCGTTACAAGTTTTTCGGGGTCGATTTCAAGGAGTACACCGGGGTTTACCTCACTCCATTTGTTATATTGCTCCGGAAAATCATAATTCATAATATGACCGGATAATCCCATTACCAGCCACTCTTCACCTTTCCATTTAAATTCATATACTGGCAGCCCTTCTACTGTAATCCTCTCTACTTCCCCATCGCCCAGGATGCTGGCAATCTGGGCTGCTGCCTTATTTTTTTCTGCAAATGCGACAACTGTCATATGAAATACCCTAACTCTGTTCTTGAGATAGTCTTGAAATATAATTTTGAGATAGTCTTGAAAATATAAAATAGTACAATTAATGGAATAAGTAAGGGATATGTGATTAAATGCGTAACGAGATGCATAAGGAAATGCATTAGTAAATAAGTAACGAGTTGTAAAGGAAATGAGTGAGTAAATAAGTAGTGAGGTATGTAATAAATTGCATAAAGAAATATATAAGAAAGATTTCTAAAACACAGGAACGACTTCTATGCTGTCTCTTTCTCTCGTTTTGTTTATTTTCACTAGTTTAATTATGCTGATCCGGTTTAATTGAACTGGTTATTTGTAAAACTCTTTATTTTAAAGACAATTTCTACAGTTTTTCTCAGTTTTCTCGGTTTATACTCGCTAGACAATATGCATACACTATTTATATATTTGTCTGCTTATACATATTAAGCGACTTCCGAGACGTGAAAAGGTATATATCAGTTAACTCTGTCTGTCCTACTCTGTAACAAAGAAATGTTGGATCACTTTACACCATTATTCTAGTAATGATAGTAAGACAAAGTAAGACAACGCAGTTAATTGTAATTGAAATTATTCATGCATTACTATGTGTTTTTATCATCATCTGTTAATCGATATTATAATATTATATTTTCTTTATTCACCATAACCTGGAGTAAAAATGACACTGATGGAAGATGCCAAGAAGGGAATCGTCACCCCCTCAATAGAAGCCGTGGCAAAAGCTGAAGGAATAGACCCTGAAATTGTTCGCTCCTGCGTGGCAAAAGGGCTGATAGCGATTCCAGTAAATAACAGGCGAGAGACCCTTCCTATCGGCATTGGCAAATATATGAGCACAAAAATCAATGCCAATGTCGGAACCTCAAGGGACTTTATAGACATTGACGCCGAAGTCGAAAAAGCAAAGGCTGTAGAAGCTTTTGGAGCTCATGCCGTAATGGATCTTTCTACAGGTGGAGATCTGGACAAAATCCGCATCCGCATCCTTAAGTCCGTTAGTATTCCTGTAGGTACGGTTCCAATCTACCAGGCTGCAGCTTCCAGAAAAGTTGTTGTGGAAATGACCTCGGATGATATGTTCAACGCGGTCCGGAAACATGCTGAGCAGGGTGTGGATTTTGTTACCATACACGCCGGAGTCAACTTAAACGCTCTTGAGCGGCTTCACCAGAGTGACAGGATAATGAATGTCGTGAGCCGAGGAGGTTCTTTTACCCTTGCCTGGATGCTGCACAATGAGGAAGACAATCCCTTTTATGCCGAGTATGATTACCTGCTTGAAATCGCAAAAGAATATGATATGACCCTGAGCCTTGGAGATGGCATGCGCCCTGGCTGCATTGCCGATGCTTCTGACCGCCCGAAGTTCATGGAATTTATCACACTCGGCGAACTCGTAAAACGGGCAAGGGCTGCCAATGTCCAGACTTTCGTGGAAGGGCCTGGCCATGTGCCTTTAAACGAGATCGAATTGAGCGTAAGAGGCATGAAAGAACTCTGTAACGATGCTCCTCTCTATCTTCTGGGCCCACTGGTAACTGATATTGCTCCTGGTTTCGATCACATTACAGGTGCAATCGGAGGAGCAGTTGCAGGGATGCACGGTATGGATTTTCTCTGCATGGTAACTCCTTCGGAGCACCTTGCACTTCCAACGCTCGATGATATAAAAGAAGGCTTGCTTGTAACAAAGATTGCAGCCCATACCATTGATCTTATAAAGGAAGGCCCAAGAGAACGCGCCTGGGAAAAAGACCTGGCAATGGCCTATGCCCGCAGGGACCTTGATTGGGATAAGCAGTTTGAACTGGCAATCGACGGCAATAGAGCCCGTAAGATCCGGGATGCCCGAAAAACCGAAAGCGAGACTTGCTCGATGTGCGGTGACCTCTGCGCTTTGAAAATCGTAAAGGAAGCTTTTGAGGAAAGGAAGAAGGAAGAGTAATTTTTCCAATTCTTTTCTTTTTTCAACTTTTTTCAGTTCATTTTTCCTTTCTAAGTAGGCATTAGGCAGTTTCAGGTAATATCTTGTTTGTCTCAGATAACATAGTTTCAGGTAATACATCGGCTTATATAGTATCGGCTTTAGGTAACATCTTCCTCCTGGATAAAAGAATGGCGCTCAAGATGTTCAATCCTCTTTTCAAGATTTTCTATTTCTTGCAGAATGTTCTTTTCAGCGGCTTCTCTCTCCTGCTCAGCGCTTGCTCCTTTTCCTACATTTTTCTCGGCAAATTTCTGAGCAAGCTGCATAAATTTATCCAGTTTCATGACTGGGAATGTCTCAAACCTGCACAGCCCCATGAATGGCAGTACTGAAGTCGCATAAGTTTTTTCATCTTCAGTTTCATAAATCACGAATGTGCGGTAGCCCGTAAGGTCAGTCCATTCATCGAGAATTTTTATCCCCTTCGGATACTCATAATTCGCATATAATTCCGCAACTTTCAGGGAGTCTTTCGGCTCCCAAGTAATAATATCCATCATCAACACTTCTAATACCCCGCGTTAAAAATCGATAAGGATTCTATTTTATTGAACCTGAAATGGATTCAAAAGTACTTTTGGTGAAGTTAAGTATTGTTTATCTTCAAAAGGCATATACTTTTAGGAATTAATATTCAGGAGAAAAGGTTTGTAAAAAGTTTGATTGGATTTGATTGGATTTGATTAGATTTGATTGGATTTGATTTAATTTCTTTCATCTATGTTTAAAAATTCAAACTGTCTATGGTTTAAATAAGAATGAATTTTATAAGCTTCTTGCTTGAATCGAAATTCTGAAAGGAAATTCTAAAATTACACATTCTTTCTGGAAAAAACTTATGTCCTTAAGACCTGAACATAATTTTCCATATACACGTTTTTGGGTACTGCTCTCATTGCAATGTACAAAAGAACAGGAATGATTATTATGTCATCGAGATGTCCAATTACGGGTATGAAATCCGGTATTAGATCGATCGGTGATAATGCATAGCCTATGGCTATCCATAGCAAGATTTTTGCAGTTTTGGGAGTTCGAGGATCTGAGTATATAAGCTTACATAGTTCTATGTACTTTTTTGCATTATTCTTTATTTCCTTCAGTTTAAACATAACTACCATAGATACAAAATTGGTTGCTTATAAATAATTATCTGTATTATTAAAAATACATATTCAGTAGCTTATGGAATTGATAGCCTAATTTTCTGTTAATTTCTGATACTAGTTGGTCTAATTGAAGTTCTTAGACAATGTTGTCAATTCACTGTAAATTTGAAGTCAGGTTTATGTGCCTATATAAAACTTGGTTCTTTTGATGTGGAAATTTAATTCATTCTGTACTTATATTTCTAGTAATATTATATTACATGAGTAATAACTATCATATTGCGTATGTTTGAAATTCACTTTGTTAGCAAGTTCAAGTTTAGTAGATAAATGATGATATAGTTTAGATTGTTGATATCCTCATCAAAAACAAACTGGGACTATTTATTGATAAAATAAATGCATCTGCTAACATCGGGTAAATCGAAAAACTAACATCCGCAAGATTGATACGCAAAATTGATAAAGTTGAAACAGATCGGGGGAGTGAATAAACGGGTACAAAAAAGACATTGGCTGCTTTGCTGGTAGTCTGTTTCATAGTGTCAGTGACAGCTGCGGCGGTAAGCGCAAACCAGCAAGAATACAACAAAGGCTACAAAGATGGCTGTAGAGACGGTTATAAAGACGGATTTAGGGAAGGTAAAACCGATAGCAAGAGGCCCTATAGTGCATTCATAAAGAAAACTGCCACTAAAAACGACTATGCTAGAGGATATGAAAGAGGTTACAGTGACTGCTTCCCGAAAGGTTATCAAGCAGGCCTGAAAGCTGGGTCGGCAGGTGGAAATCAAAAAGAATATAACAGAGGCTACAAAGACGGCTGTAGAGATGGCTATAGAGACGGGTTTAGAGAAGGCAAAGCCGACAGCAAGAAGCCCTACAGTGCATTTATAAAGAAAGAAGCTAGGAAAAGCTACTATGCTAGAGGCTACGAAAGAGGTTATAGTGATTGCTTCCCAAGAGGCTATCAAACAGGCCTGAATATTAGGAGATAAAGCTACCTCTTTTATCTTTTCTAAACTCTTTATTTTTAATTACCTGATATTAACCAAAAACTGATTATCGAACCGATCCCAAAACTCAAATTTGATTCTTTGGTTCGTAATTCTAATAGTTAAGAATAAAAAATGGGTTTTGGGATGAGTTCTTTTCTTATTCCGTGTTTTTTTCGTTTCAAAGAGAATTTTAATAACCAACCTTCATAAAAAAGTCTAAAAAACCTCACTATCCCTTTTCTAAATCTATCCTCTCTCAAAACCTCAGTAGAAACCTTCATTGGAATCCTCTTGGTTTTCAATGCATTTTAAGGCTTCAAGTTTCCTTTTCGCATCTGCCATGTCGGGATAGAGGCGCAGGATTTCATTGAAAGTCTTTATGGCTTCTGAATATCTTTCCATTTTTCCGAGGATAACTCCCCTGTAATTCATGGACTGAACATCGCGCGGGTTTACCCTTAGCAACCTGTCAAAGGTTCTCAGGGCATCCTCGTACTCTCCGATTTTTGCAAGAGAAATTCCTAGATATTTCAGGGATTGTTCGTGCCAGGGGTTAAGGGCAAGGACTTCGCCAAAAGCCCGGCAGGCAGTTTCATAGAGTTTCTGTTTGAAGCAGACAACCCCTATATTATAGATCGCCTTGATATTTTCAGGGTCTTTTCTCAGCACAAGGTCAAAGGTTTTCAGGGCTTCCCTGTACATATCAAGTGTGCAGAAGGCGATTCCTTTGTAGTTCAAGACATCGACATTCTCAGGGGAAATGTCAAGGATGCGGTCAAAATAGCCAAAGGATTCCTGTACCCGCCCAAGCTTGATAAGAGTCGTGGCTGCATTGTAAAGGGCATCTTCGTTCTTCGGATTGAAAAGCGCGGCTCTTTCAAAGGCTTTCAGAGCAGCCTCCGGGCTTTCGAGCTCCAGCAGGCAGAGTCCGAAGTAATTCAAGCTTTCGGGGTCTTCGGGCGAGGTTTCCAGCAGCATTCCAAAGATCTCGGCAGCAGATTCGTATTCCTCGAGGTTGAAAAGCACAAGCGCACTGTAATATAGGGCTTTCCTGTGCGCCGGGTTCTGCTCGAGAATAATATCAAAAACCTCGAGGGCTTTTTCATACTCCTGAAGCTCCATTCTGGCAACCCCGAGCCTGTAATAAGCTTCAACAGAATCCGGGAAATCAGGGGCAAACAGGAGTACTCTTTCAAGGTCATGTACCACTTCCTCGAAGTTCTGGAGCTCGAAATTCGCAACTGATCTGCTATAGAGGGTGTTTACATTCTCAGAATTTATAACCAGGACGGAACTGAAAGCCTGGCAGGCATCCTCGTATCTTTTCCGTCCAAGTAGGGCAAGCCCCATTTGCTCCCAGGCAGCTTCCAGGGCTGAATCGAGCTCTATAGCCTTTTTAAAAGCTTCAATGGCTTTTTCGTCCTGGTCAAGTCCCCTTAAAGCAAGCCCTGCTAGATACCAAAGGTCTGCAACCTCTGGTTTTATTCCAAGAAGCTTTCCAAACGTCTCAAGAGCGGCTTCATAACTTCTCAATTCGAGTTGGGAAAATCCCATTTTTGTCCAGGCGTCGTCAAGCTCAGCGTCGTTTAATTTATCTTTAAATCCGGGACTTTCTATTTGTTCTTCCCTTATTTCTTCTGGGATTTCCTTCTGATTCTCCAGGATAGCTTGCTCAAAGGCTTCAAGTGCATCAGCGTAGTATCCTAGAGAGAAAAGAATGAGCCCTCTGCTGTACCAGGCTTTTTCAAAGTCAGGATAAAGTGAAAGAATTTCTGAAAAGGTCTCAAGAGCTTCCTCCAGTCTGCCGAGCTTCATAAGTACGGTCCCTTTGTTGCAAAGAGCTGCTTTTGAAGTCGATTCGTTTGCTATAAGCCTTTCAAGCGGCAGCAGGGCTTCTTCATACCTTCCGAGCTCTATCAGGGAGAATGCAAACTTTTCAAGCAGTTCTTCAAAAACCTGGGAATCTTCAAAAGCCGGAATTTCTTCTGGGCCTTTTCTTCCAAATTCTCCTTTAAATTCTCCTGTACTTTTTTCTTCAATTTTTCCTTTTAATTCCCCTTCATTCTCTCCTTCACTTTCTTTCCCAATCTCCTCAGCATTTTTAATATTAAAATTCTCTGCTGTATGTTCGAGATATTTGAGAAGAGTGCCAACTGCACAAATTGCTTCTTCTGCCTTTCCGAGTTCGAAAAGCGCCAGGGCTTTTTTGCGCAGAAGCTCGAGATTGGCTGCTCCGGTGTTAAGGGCAGCATCAAAGGCTTTCACTGCTTTTTCATATTCCTTGATTCCGAAACAAGAAATTCCTGTATAGTAAGACAAATCGAGTTTCTGGCAGCCAAGCTCAAGAGCCTTTTCAAAGGATTTTACGGCTTCTTCAAAGTTCCCAAGTCTGAAAAAGGAAAGACCTCTATAGTAATTCAGATCTTCCTTTTTTGGGCAATATTCCAGCGCCGTTTTAAATGCTTCTGCAGCCTCCTGATATTCCTCAAGCTCAAAGTGAGTATACCCTTTCTGTTCAAGTGCATAAGTACAGTCAGGCTTCAATTTAAGGACAGAGTCAAAGATAGTTGAAGCTTCTTTTACATTTCCAAGAGCTTTTAAAGCAACCCCTTTCCTGAAAAGGACAGTTTTCCTCTCTGGATTCTCTCTCAGGACCATATCAAAAAACTCAAGGGCCTCTTTGTAAAGTTCTTGTTTGAAGCAGGCTGTGCTCAGATGTGCAAGAGCTTCAGTATGGGAAGGATTTCTTTTAAGGACCTCTCTGAAACCTGAAGCCGATTCTTTATATCTTCCCAATCGTAGTAAAGCAAGGCTTTTCATGTAAAGAGCATCAAGGTTTTCAAAATCTATTTTAAATGCTACCTCAAAAGCTCTTATAGCTTCTTCAAAATCTCTAAGTTCAAAATAGGAAAGCCCAATCTGGTAATATGAGTCCTTGTAGGCAGGGTCAATCTCAAGAACCTTTTCAAAGCTTTTTATTCCCTCTTCAAAGCGTTCCAGTTTTATCAAGGCAAGCCCTTTTCTATACCAGGTTTCTCTGGATTGTGGCTTTTTTCCAAGTACTTGATTGAAAGTCTGAAGTGCATCCTCATATTTTCCGAGCTCTATTGCAAGTTTTCCTTTTCTGCACTGAATTTCCAGGTCCTCGGGATTCCTTGCAACAAGTTTTTCAAAGGTTTTCAAGGCTTCTTCCTGCTTCCCTAGCTCTACCTGAGCGACCGCAAGACTGTATAAAAGATCAGGATAATCGGGATTAAGAGAGAGAAGATTTTCAAAACATTCCAGGGAAGCTTCTGCTTTTCCGAGTTTGAGCAGGGCTATTCCTTTGTTGTAAATTGAATCAAGATCGGCAGGGTTTGTTTTAAGAACTTCGACAAAGGCTTCGCTTGCTTTTTCGTATTCTTCCGCAGCCAGTAAAATTAGTCCTTTGTTTCTCAAGGCATCCTCAAAATCAGGCCTGAGTCTTACTGCTTCTCCAAAAGCTTCAAGGGCTTCCTCTGTTCTTCCAAGCTTTCCAAGCACTATTCCTTTTTTATTCCAGCCGTTCTCAAGATATGGGTTCAGCTGCAGACTTTCTTCAAAGGCTTTGAGAGCTTCTTCATAACGTCTCATGGAGTAAAGAGCAAAACCTTTATTCATCCAGCAGGCTTCACAGTCGGGTTTAAGTTCAGCAGCTTTCTCAAAAGCCTTCATGGCAGGCTCAAATTTTTTGTTATCAAGGAGGATTAATCCTTGCCTAAGCCAGAGCCTATAGTTTTCAGGTTCTTTTTCAAGGCTCTGTGCAAGAGATTCAAGTGCCTCTTCAATACGGTCTAACTTGACAAGCACAGTGCCCCTGAATTTCTGAGCTTCAATAAATCCTGGATTATGTTCGAGCATGGAATCAAAGGCGTTAAGGGCTTCTTCATACTTCCCTGCCCTAGCAAGCAAGCATCCCTGCTGGTACAGGGCATCTCCTACAGGATCCAATTCGGCAACTCTGGAAAATGCCTGTGCTGCCTCCTCAAAACGTTGCAGTTTTGCGAGAGCGAGAGCACGGTTGTACTGGAGTTCCTTCATTTCCGGATAAACCTCAAGCACAGAGTCAAAAGCTTCAAGGGCTTCTTCATAGACCTCAAGTTTCATCAGAGCAAAGCATTTGTAATTCCAGGCTTCAAAATAAGTAGGATCCAGCTTGATGGCTTTTTCAAAAGCCTCTATAGCATCATTGAGCCTGAGCAGCTGGAGAAAAGCAAGCCCTTTCCTGAGCCAGATTTCTTTATTCCCTGGATTGATTTTCAAGATTTTTGAAAAGGTTTTTTCGGCATCCTCATAGCGGGAAAGTTCGTTTAAAAGAATGCCTCTGTGATAGAGAGCAGTCTCATTAACAGGATGCTTTTTTAAAAACGCGTCAATACATTCCAGAGCTTCTTCATTTTTCCCGAGCTTTGTCAGCAAAAGGCATCTTTGTTCCCAGGCATCTGTATGTCTTGGTTTTTCCCGAATAAGAGAATTAAAGCATTCCAGCGCTTTTTCATACTCTTCAAGCTTTGTAAGAACCAGTCCTTTTGCGTAACAAGCGTCTGCATTTTTCGGGTTGATCTCAAGGGCGTGTCCAAAAGCTTCCAGGGCTTCTTCGTAGTGGCAGGCTTCTCCAGCTACAGTTCCCAAGGCATACCAGGCAATTTCGCATTCTGGCTCAAGCTCAAGTACTTTCTCAAAACAATTAATTGAAGCTTCAGTCCTTTCAAGTTCGGCAAATACAAGTCCTTTTTGATACCAAATTTTTGGATTCTCAGGACTTGATACAAGTGCGTTATCATAAGCTTCCAGAGCCGCTTCAAATTTTCCTAGAGCGGCCAGAGCAACCCCTTTTTTGTACAGGGCATCTGAATTTTTTGGCTCGAAGTGCAGGACCTTATCAAAAGAGTTGAGACCTTCTTCTATTTTTCCAATTTTCAGCAGGGCAAGTCCTCTATTAAAAAGAGCTCCCGTGTGACTTGGATTTTTGTCCACAAGCTTGTTGAAAACATTAATCGATTTCTCATACCTTTTTTGTTTAATCAGGTTAATGCCTCTTTGAAAGGCTTCATCGTGATTGATAATCAACTCCTCCAATCCCTTTTTCTAAACGTGTTCCTGCACTTTTCTAACTGTATTGCTGCGCTTTTCCAATTGTTATTCTTATATTTTTCTAATCATATTCTTGCAAGCTAAAAGATCTGAATAATTAAGCATTAGTCTTTTTTATCAGGCTTTAATAATATTTTACTCTGTTTTTTCGATTTCAGAGTTCTTGCGAGTATTTTTCCTTTCTCTCACATTAAGAGCTCTTTTCAATGCAGGAATAAATTACCCGCACTAACTATCAAAATTTGATGCTGCATCCGGATCGAAATTTATTATTAACTTTTATCTAGAATCTAATCTTTTAACACTGTATATAAACGATCCTTAATTACTGAGCATAAATGAATAATTTTGGTATGTTTTAAATATTTTCAGAGATATAACTGTGATAAGCCTTGCAGGCAGTATAATAATAAAAAAGATTATAAAAATACATAACGCGCATTTAAGACATAAAACGAATTATTTGAGTTTTTTAAGCCTCAGAAACTCTAAATAATGCTTCTTGAAGACACTGATATGTCTCATTATTAAAGCAAACAAGGAAAACCTTTTTAGGTAATTCATTCTCCTGAAGAAATCTCGTTACTTCGGAAATCACTATTCCTGCAGCCCTCTTAGAAGGGAAGTTATACGCTCCTGTACTTATAGCTGGAAAAGCAATGGTTTTTACAGCGTATTCTTTTGCAAGTTCAAGGCTATTTCTGTAACAGGAAGCCAGCAAACTATCCTCTTCTTTCTGGCCTCCTTGCCATACAGGACCGACAGTATGTATTACCCATTTTGCAGGCAGGAGGTATCCCTTTGTAATCTTTGCTTCTCCTGTGGCACAACCCTTTAAGTCCTTGCATTCTTCCGGCAGTCCGGGCCCTGCAGCTCTATGGATTACGCCATCTACTCCTCCACCCCCAAGGAGACTTGGATTTGCAGCGTTTACGACTGCATCTACTTCTAGTTCTACAATATCTCCCTGAATTATCATTATCCTGTCTGAAATGCGTAACATAAATTCGCTCTTTTGTTTCTGTTTCTTTGTATTTCTTTTGATATTTTCCTAGAATTGCATGCAATTGTACAATTATACAATTTTTATTGCCTTGTAACTTATGTTGCCTCGTATGCTCAGTTCTGCGATTTTTCATTTACTTTCTTACTCTATTATTTCTTAATTTTTACTTGCTTTCTTTAACATTTTACTACCAGTAGATATCATTTTCTTCTTTAATGGTGGTATCTTTAGTTTGAGTATTTCCAAACAATCATATAGCATAAAACATAGATAATATTAGTCAACCTGGGCAGGGGGATTTTGTTATCTGAGAGTGTTTATTGCCTGCGGTGGAAACTCTGAAAACTTGATGCGCCTTAAAGGGATTCCAATGCTATGTTAATAACTGATCTATTTTAGTAACTGGTCTAAAAGGCTAGAGCTATTAATAGATCAGCACTACCAATAAGTAAAGCTAAGAATGAAATAAGGTCAAGAACTTCCAAATTGAAACTTAAGTGGGGGAGACAATTATGGATGAGATGACACTAAAAGAGAGACTTTTAAACGCACTGGAAGGAAAAGAAGTTGACAAGGTACCGGTCTGTTCCGTAACCCAGACAGGAATTGTTGAATTAATGGATGAAGTGGGAGCCCCCTGGCCGGAGGCTCACTCTGACCCTGAAAAACTGGCAAAACTGGCGATTGCAAACTATGAGCTTAGCGGGCTTGAAGCTGTAAGAGTTCCATATTGCCTGACTGTACTTGCCGAGGCTCTGGGCTGCGAGGTTAATATGGGAACTAAAAACAGGCAGCCGTCTGTCATTGCGCATCCGTATCCTAAGGACCTCGAAGGCATGGAAATGCCTGAAAGTCTGCTTGACATGGGCAGAATCCGGGCTGTACTTGATTCAATCAAGATTATAAAGGAAAGAGTAGGACCAGATATACCTATTATAGGAGGAATGGAAGGACCAGTCACGCTTGCTTCCGATTTGGCGAGTGTAAAGTCTTTTATGAAATGGTCTCTCAAGAAACCCGATATGTTACGGCAGGTGCTGGACTTTGCAACCGATGCCACAATAGCTTATGCAAATTCTATGGTACTTGCAGGAGCAGATGTTATCTCAGTCGCAGATCCTGTGGCATCTCCTGACCTGATGAGTCCAGACTCATTTAAAAATGAACTTCAACCAAGGCTGCAAAATTTTTCTTCAAATGTAGATTCGGTTATGGTCCTCCATATCTGTGGCAATGTGAATCCTATACTTAATTATATGGCAGATTGTGGTTTTGAAGGGTTGAGCGTCGAAGAAAAAGTTGGCAGCATAAAGAAGGCTAAGGAAGTACTTGGGGATAGGGCAAGACTTGTAGGAAATATCTCGAGCCCCTTTGTTCTACTTCCGGGTCCGATAGATAAGATAAAAGAAGAATCGAAAAAAGCTATTGCCGAAGGCGTAGATGTACTGGCTCCTGGCTGTGGAATCGCACCCATGACTCCGGTTTCTCACATCAAGGCTATGGTCGAGGCAAGAGATGAGTATTACGCCTGAAAATCCCCAATGTAAATAATTGATTTAACTAATTTATTATCTAACTTTATTATCTAATTTTAATTTTTTCAACTTTCCTAGATTCTGTTCAATGTTTTCAATTTTCCCAAACTATGTCGCTCTAGTTTCACTTCAGGAGCAAGGGCACAATTTTTTCTTTATTTTCCATGTGCTGAGTCTGGATAGAGTTCTTTTTAGAGTTCTTTTTGGATAGAGTTCTTTTGATTGAGGTTTTCGTGACCTGTGTCAAAAAGAAAAGGGAAGAACTGGCCTTGATTAGAGGCCGTAGTTCTCTGGCTTGAAGACTTTTACTTCTTCTTTATACTTCGTAAGGCAATCGCTCATGAACTGCTCTTTGTCGTCAGTAAGGGCCTCTAAAGCCGTTCTCGCATCTGCGAGAGCTTTAGTTTCGAATCTGGAGAGCTCAAGTTTTCCCCTTGCTCCTTCTTCAACGATTTTGATGCTTTCGAGAGCAGCGTTCTTTGCACGGAGGTAGATGTCATCTCCATCTTTTGCAATCGCCTGCCCTACTCTGTATGCGTTCTGGTATGCGAGTACGTATCCCTGTGCATCTCTGTACATATCCGAAGCTGCTAACATGTCCCTGAGTACTTTTTCATTACCCGAATCAAGAGCAACATTCATTAGGGCACAGTCATAAGCTAGGGTCTCAGCCCAGCATTGAACAGTTGTACCGCCGAATTCACCGTGGTATTCAACTGATTCATTGGACCAGAGGTCACAGCACTGCATTGTCAGGTTACCCATAAGGTCAGAGTGGGCACAGGTTGAGGTCTTGCCTTCCTGAGAAATTGGAACACCTGCAATTGCTTTGACAATGGAATTTTCATACCCGCAGTCTTTACCAGGACCAACTGCACCTGCTTCATATGCAACCAGAGACCTTGCTGCAGAGATTGACCTTGCAATAATTGCGAGTGTGTGGGCGAGGTTCTTGTCAAGCAGCCCGCCTGCAATGAACATTGCAGTGTTTGCCTGAGCACAGTCTGTATCTCCCGATGCTACTACATTATTCTTCTTTGCAACTGATGCGATGTCTTGCCAGATCATTTCCATGTCCATGCTGCCGAGAACGCCTATGCCGTAAAGTACTCCTGCCATATCGTTCCTGAGAATGGCATAGTCAAAGACCTCTTTTCCACCCATTGACTCGACTGCAAGCATATCAGCACCGTTCTGGGCACATTGCTCAAAAGCTTCCATAAAGACGTTGTACTTGTCCCCTCCTCTGAGCTCGAGGTATTCCCTGCTCTCACGGATATCACCAATTGTGTGCCTGAGTGCACATTTTATGCCATATTCATCGTGATAATCTTCCATGATAGTTTTCTGGATATGTGCAACGGCTGCTCCCCAGTCAGGGTTGTTGGACATCTGCTGAACGTGTTCAGTTTCAAGCACAACAGAAGGAGCTCCGATTTGAACCATCCTTGCCATAATGTCAGTGGTGATTCTTTCGTACTCTTTTTCAAGCTTTTCTTTGGATTCTCCGGCTTCAGGTCTTGGAGCATAGTTCACTTCAGGAGTTGTGTAGCCTGCACCGATCTCAAGTCCCAGACCGGCTTTGACTGGCTTGACAGCCTTTCCAAATACCATCTCATCTGCGCTTGCATAAGCCATTTTAGTACATCTTGTTACTGCCATCTACTCCACCTCCTCAGTGTCTATGGAATTGCTCCCTCAGTTTTACGATGTTGTCCCCGTGTTCCTTGATGAAATCGGCCATCTTTGGAGCATCGGCTGCCTCTTCACCATATACTCCAAGGTCGTACTGAGACACGAAGTCCTGGTTCACAGCGCCGCCGCCACATGCGAATGGAATCCTGTATCCTTTCTCCATAAGTTTGTCGTTAATTTCCTTGAATGCATACATGGTCGTGGTCATAAGGGCTGTGCCAGTAAGCATGAGGGGATTTTCTTTCTCCACCGCAGCTATTACTTCATCTACAGGAACGTCTCTTCCAAGGTCCACCACATCATAGCCTGCTGCTCTCAGTAGTGCAGCTACAATATTCTTTCCAATGTCGTGGACATCACCTTCTGCAACGTGACAGACGATTTTTCCTTTAACGACAGGTGCTTTTCCTGCTTTCTCCTTTACATAGTCGATACCTTCTAGCATGGCATCAGCAGACATCATAACGTTTGGCAGAAAAATAATTCCCTCGTCATAAAGCCTGGTGACAACTCCCATTCCAACCATCAGTGCATCGTCGATAAGAGAAATTGGATCTTTTCCGGAACTAATGGCTTTTTGTAACCCCTCAACAACGTCATCTTCTTCCCCTTCAAAGATAGCTTTTGCAATCGGGTAAATTGTTGAATCCTTGGGGTAAAGCTCTTCTGCAGCTTCTTCCGGTGTCATTTCCTTTTCCATTTTTACATTGTATCGAACCAGAATACCACTTGGATCTATATCTATCAAATCCTAACCTCCATTTTGGGATTTGAGGAGCAATAATTCCTGATGATTTACAGGGGGCCGAAGCCGGGCTAAAAACTAAATTCTCCCTGTGGTAAACCTTAATAAAATTCAGCTGTCTAATTTTTCCCCTATTTTTTCATAGAGACAACTAAATGATGTCTAAACAGGTATAAACTCCCAAATTCTTCCCAAATTCTTAAAGGGACTCCTAACTCCCCTTAATTTAATTAGGGTCCTATATATATAAAACTCACTGAGCAAGTTTAAGGTTCTAACACTGAACTGCAAGCTACAATTTTCGCCATTGGGAAACCTTATTATTCTTAATGTTTTGTATTAATTGAATTTTTTAACTAAGTTCATTTTAAATGTATATCTTAATAATATGGTCAAAAAATTCTTAAAAATATATATTTTTAGATTTTTAGCAGATTTAGACTCAAGCTTTGAATAGTCTATTAAGTTTCCGATCACGGGATTTTTTGGGAAATTTTCTTCTAGATAACTTTGTATTCTTAATCTCTTAACTTCGTTTCAAATCTCGGGGTAGAAAATTGCAGAATGGGAAATCTTTAAATACTAGAATTACTTAGTAGGTATCCCTCGTACAATGCGATTGTGCAGAGGGAAATAGCATAAATGTTTATAATATAAAAGAATCCTTTGTTTGCCTCCCTCATAAATCAAGTGAGTTAAGGATGCAATACAAACCTTTATATATGAGAATTGCCTTGTATGTATCCCTCGCGCAATAC